>Ga0302325_10000639_pt1 | contig 94413 bp, 87 predicted proteins | sample Palsa_T0_2_FD_201948 | JGI IMG/M metagenome (GOLD analysis project Ga0302325, IMG submission 201948) | Peat permafrost microbial communities from Stordalen Mire near Abisko, Sweden - Palsa_T0_2 | ecosystem: Environmental > Terrestrial > Soil > Palsa > Peat permafrost | place: Sweden: Abisko...
TCTCGGGAGCCTTCGGTCCTGCGCACTGCTTGGCGCGGCGTACGAGAAAGGCGAAGGGCTGCCCGCCGATGAGCACCGCGCGGTCGAGATCTACCGGACGGCCTGCGACGCCGGAAATTGGATGGGCTGCGACCGTCTCTCGATGCTGTACTTCCGCGGCGGTGGGGTTCTCGAGAAGAACGAGCCTCGCGGGATGGAACTGCTCGCGCGTTCGTGCAAGCTGGGCTCCCATAGCAGTTGCTTCATCCTTGGGATGAGACTTCTCCGAAGGACGGGCGCCCCGAAGGACGAAGCGCTAGGACGGGAGATCCTCCAGCAAGCGTGCATCGCAGGCGAGAAGAACGCGTGCAACATGCTCGCGGGGTCGGGCCCGTGAGGGTGTCCGTTCAAGTCATGTCCGCTCGGCCGCGCCGCCGCGAATGAGCCTGAGGGCTGGCTGCCCGGCGTCGGCCGCGGGCGGGCCGCCGCGTATGGTTCCTCTTCGCCTCCGGGTCAAGCTCGTGAACAACGAAGCCGATCGCGTAGGTCAGGTCCAAGGCTTCCTTCCAAGTGAGGCGCGGCTCCTGCCCGCCGCGCCAGTGCGCGCAAGCGCCTCGGGGCGATAGCTTCGGCGCCGCCCATGTCGGTTTGTCTGGGCGAGGCTAGGATTGCGCAGCCTGAATGGAGCTTCGCCAAGGCCCGCATCGCCGGGGCCCTCATCGACGAGCTGCGGCGCGAGCGACTGGTGTGGCGACGGACACAGGGCCGTCGATCCACCACATCGCCGCTCTTGCTGGGTGCAGCTACAACGCGCCCGCGGACCAGACCGCGGGAGACGACGTCGCCTGGCTCGCAATCTGGTCCAGCGATGCTGGCGTTCACACTGTGCGCGTGGGCGAGGTTTGGGCTTGCGCGACGCGTTCAAGGGAGACGAGCCGAACGCCGAAGAGCAGCTCCTACCAACCGTCCGGGGTCAACCTGGCCAGGACCGCCTGCGCCACCTGCTGGGGGTCACCCTCATGGTGGTCTCCGACGGTCTCGCTGTTACGATTCGTCCGCACCGGCATCGAGGTTCGGCAGCGCGAGCTTCTGGCGCAGCCGATCGCGAACCTTCCCGCTTAGCAGGAAGCGCGTGAAATCCCCCGCCTCCATGAGGCGGATGTCCTCGGCCTCCGCCCTTGCGCGAGCCTCCGCTGTGAAGCCGTACACGGAGACGAAGCAGAACTGCGCATCCTCACCGGCATGCTCGAAGTCGGTCTCAATCGCGGGCCAGTCGATCTGCCGGTCCTGGTAACGCTTCACCTGGACGCGCCACACCTCCTCACCAAGCTCACCACGGGAGAAGCGCGCCTCAACATCGATCACCGCGCCCGTACCGCCGACACGGCGTTCGTCGACGTGCGCACCCTGCGCTTTGAAGTAGTCGGCGACCAGCCATTCCCAGTCCTTGTCGTTTAGAGCCTCCGCGCGCTTGACCACCAGCTCCCGTACCCGCTGGTAGGCGGCCGCCAGTTCGGGGTCGGAGGCCGCAATCATGTTGGGTGCCGCCCCCTTCGCGAGCCGGTCCACGACAGCGAAGGGGCGGATCTCCCAAAAGCTGCTGCGCGGCCCGAGCAGCCGCCCCTTGAGGACGCCATAGAAGTCGAGGATAGGGATCGGGGGGATGGGGTACTCCACGCGGCGGAGGTGCCAGATGTCGGTCGCCGCTTGGTCGAGGTCGAAGTCGCGCGCCTGGGCGTCCGAGGTGACGCGACAGATGCGGACCTGCTTCCTCGGCGGGTCGTAGTAGAGGATGTAGTCGCCGATGGCGCACTCGCGGCCGAACCGCCAAAGCTGGCCGACGGCGTTCCCGCGCTCACGCGCGCTCGTATAGTTGGGGCACCGCAGGGTCACGTGCTCCGTGAGCCCCTCGCGCGTCGCGGTTCGCAGGACGACCGGATCGATGTTCCGCCAGCCGACTCCGACGATCTGGTGCTGCTCGCAGAACGGTACGCACCGCCCACCCGAGCCGAGCTTGATTCCCCACGCACGCGCCATCTGGTCCTCCACCTTGCCGATGTCTCGCAATCCTACAGAGCGTGGGTTCGGCGGACCACGGGCGACCCTTATGGCGACTTTTCACAGCGGCGTTGGCATGACTTGAGCTTCCGCCCCCGGACAAGACGGCAACATCGACGCGTCGACAGACGAAATGGCCCGCGCGTCTTGCGAGATCGAACTCAGCGCGCTCGATGATGGGCATGGAGCCAGACTGTAGCATCGCGCCCCAACGGTCCGAGATGTGCGCGAGGGGAGGCCGCACTGGGCAACCTCGATGACCAGTGCTACCGATCCCATCGCCAGGGCGGGAGGTCGGCATCGAGCCCAGCCCTCGTCCGCTGGGCATCGAGGAAGTCATGAGCACCAGGCGTCTTGTTCCTCCGCGACTGGCGGTCCCACGACCAACGCTAGCCGCTCCACCTATCACCGATCGCACGCCTCCCATCCAATCTCCGCCTGCGCCGTCAGCTCCCGGTAGAGCGGCGCCGCCAGCAGCCGCGGCCCCCGCGGGCTCGCCGGCCGATCGGCCGATCGGCATGGCCCCCGTGAGGTTCCTTGGTAGCGTCCCTGCCAGCGCTGGCCCGCAAGCCAGCACCGCTGCGAGGCCGGCGCAGCCGACACCCCCGCCGAACCCGCAGACGAAGAAGTGAGCGCTTCGTGGCCGAGCATCGTCCTCGTTCGGCGGTCGTGAGCGTCACCTCCATCGCTTGAAGGTCGAGCGCGATCTCAAGCAGCACGAGGTGAGACTTCGGGTAGAGGCAGAGATGCGCCTACGCCTCCCGGAGCGCACGCTGACTGATGTTACCGACTATCGCTCCAAGCTCGGCGAAGTCATGGGCAGAATCACTCGTCTCGCGCATGAGGTCGAACCCAACGGCGGGGCAACAGAGGAAGCCCGTCGCCTGCACGCCGCAGTCCTCGATGCTTTCACCGCGCTCTCCGCAGCGGGTCCATTCACGCCGCCGGACGTCCGGGCCACCGCCACGCGCGTTGCGAACGGGTTCCAGGACAGCGTAGGGGAGGTCGTGAGATGGGCCGTCTTCCAACCAGGCCGGAGCGCACCGCAGCGTGCGGGAAGACCGACCTGGCGATGCGGGCTCTCGCTGAGGAGTGGCAGAGCACGTTCGGCGTCTGGATCGAGAAGCGCATGGCGGAGTACGAGGACTCGCTACAGCGGATCGCGGATGGCGGAACGTCTTCGCGACACCTGGGCCCGTCAAAGGGCCTGCCGTGACGGGCGTGGCAGGCAGGCGCCGTGCAGCGTCGAGCGCGACTTGCAGGCTGCATCTACTGCCGTGTGGCGAAGCCCGCCAACGCCTTCAACCGCGAACACGTCATTCCGCAGACGTTCGGCAACCGGCGGAAGCAGGCGGCCCCCACGCCGGTTGGCACAACGCCTGAAAGGGCGTGGCACATGTTCGCGGCCACGCGGGATTTCGAGGGCCTGGCGGGCACTCGCCTACACGACGCGGATGCACGTCGGATCGTATGCCGCGGTGACCTCGATGCCGTGCTCGACAAAGTGCACAGCCCGCACCCCAAGGCCCAGGAAGTGATCACGAGTCAGGGTGTTCTGAGCGTGTCCGCCGTTCTTCGGGTTGCGGCCCGGCACCCGGATCAGCCCAGGGATGACCACCCTCTCCTGTAGGTACCAGAGGAGGTGATTCTCCGTGCTACCGCGCCCACCCCGCTGACTCTCGAATTCGGTCATGACCTCGTGGGGTGCGAGGTCGAGTCGGCACCATATCGACGCGGGAAGTCCGTGCCACGGATCGCGGCTGAGGTAGACCGCCGTGCCGTAGATGGTTCCTCGCAGTAGGTTCGGTGACCACCCTTGTGCGCGAATCGTCGCAATCGTGTTGTTGTCGGCGGAGTGCATCCACTGGCCGTCGAGAGGCGGTGGTGCCCTTGTACGCCCGCGTCGTGCGACCGTCGGCATCGGGTAGTTTGCGATCTGAAGCGCGGGTGAACCGGGAAACCAGTATGACGGGTCGGGCGCCAGCGGGGACACGCGGTCCGACTCGAACGCATAGAGATCCGTCCAGCCAAGCGCTGGTCCGGCGGCGGCCGACGCACTCAGCGAGGCGGCAGCGGCGTCCCGCTCGTGCGCGCTAGGCCGTGCGCCGGCAGCGAACGCCGGGATCACCGCCGCTGGTGCGCACGTGCGAACTGCCGCAGGATGAGACTCCGTGACGATCACGCCGGGCCACGTGCGTCGAGCGAAAGTGGCCAAGAGGAGCCCCTGGACAAGGCACGAGCCGGCAAGAGAGTTGACGTTCATCACCGAGCGAACATTGCCGCCCTGGCGACGAACGAGGCGCCGAACGAACTGGTCTACCCGTCGGTCACCGCCTGGACGCCAGAAGAGCGGTGCGTCGATCGCCACGGCGACCGGAGCTGCAGGTGTCTTCGCGGCAGCGGCCTCCACAGCAGCGCGCGCATGGTTCTCGACCCCGTGGGCTACTACGATAGGTTGGGCGTCGTTAACGACACACCACCCGACCGCCTTCTTTCCCCCAGGGTCAAACCCCGCAACGATGGCCACGCAACCAGCGGACCACAAGGCTCACGATTCGTCGAGACTTCGTGCTCAGTCCTCCTTGCAGACCACCTGGCGCCAACCGAAGCGCCGGCTCGAAGGTGAGCTTGAAAACCTGCGCACGGCTCGCGCCTCTGGGGCCAACAAGGGGAAGGCCGAGAACGCTTCACCGAGGTGCAGAAGCTCCTCGAAGAGGTTGCTCGGGTCGACTCTTCTCGCGAGCATGATGAGCGGCTCGTCATGGAGGCTGGGACCTATCGCGGCGCCCAGTGCGGCGTCGCAGGTGCGAACCCTTGTCCCTGCGCTGCCCTGTTGAACCGCAGACAGAACTGTTGCTCGCCGCAGTCGATCTCACGGAAACGAAAGAAATGCGCGACCGTGAGAGGCGCGAACACCCCGCGAAGGTTGGTCAGCGTCTGCAAGAACAGCAGCACTCCTCGAGTTTTCACGCGTGCTACGCCGTGCCGGTCCTGGGTCAGTCGTTCGACGACCCGACGACGAACGATCTCGTTGATGAAGGCGCTTGCGAACTCGGCGAGCATTCGGACCGGTACCGCGGGATCCTCGAAGAACGTCACCCTGCCGCCTGGCAGTGGGCGGAAGAACTTGTCGTGCGGCACGAGTGTGCTCGCGTTGAGCGCCACGAGGCCGAGATCGACGTCAGCATTCTCGATCTGCTTCGCGCCCTCCACGATCCTTTGGACATGGCGCGCCGGATCCGAGCTGTACAGCACTTTCGCCGCGAGACCCCATCGCGACTGACCGATCCGACACCGCACGTCAGGCTCATCGAGTGCGACATCCCTGGCAAACGCAGAGCACAGCGCCCCCACCAGAATCTCCCAGGCGACATTTCGATCTTTGCTCCCGCGTCCGTGGTGCATGAGGTTCACGTCTCGACTTCTGTAGACGCGCAAGACTTCCGGACTGATCGTGTCGAGCCAGCGCTCGGCCTTGCGAAGGGTTTCGACAAGGAAGTCGATGCCGAACGCGTCGCGAGAGAGCTTCATGAACTCGTCGTCGGGCAGCGGCTGTCGAGGTGGCGACTGCGCAAGCCGGCCGAGGCGATCGACACGCTTCAGCGCGACGTCAAACGCGGACCCCGGCGCCGGCACGATCCCGCGACCGCGAAGGTACCCGCGCAGCCAGGCGGCGTGCTCATCCAAGCTCCTCAAGCTGAACAAGGACATGCCCCGCACGCGCCCCAACATGGTCCAGCGTCATGACGCGAGGCGCCCCGCGCGGCAACCTCGTGCCCCTCCTGCCTGAGCCAGGAGTCTCAAGTCGTACGGTTACGTCTCGACGCCTTGAGCCGGCGCGAAGCGGCGCGCGAGGCCACGGAGGTCCGCGGCCGACCGGAAGCGAGCTCCAAGACCCCTTGAGAGCCCCCGCTCGTACTCTCGCCAAGGAGTCCTCCTGAGCCGGTTAGCCGGCCCGGACGGTGGCCGCGGATTTCCTGCGTGTCGCTCGACCGGCGCATCGCTGGCCAGAACTTAGGTTCGAAGCGCGATCCGCCGGACCTCCTCGATGGCGGCGATGATCTGTTCGGCCTGCCTCACGGGTTCGAGTCCAGCCGTCAGCTTGAGCGGCACCGTCGGCACCTCGTCCCAGCCGAACCGCGCCAGGTCGGCACCGGGGATGACCTGCCAGCCCGCACGAACTAGGGCGTCGAGCCGTGTATATGCCGGCCCCAAAGACATGCTGAGCGGGCTCACGCAAAATTGTGAACCGAAGCGCGCCGAGAGACTCACAGAAAACATCTGAGGCTCGTCGCGCTTGCCGTCGGGCCGACGGGGATAGACGCAGAAGCCGCAGAACGTGAAGTCGAGTTCGTACCGTTCCGTCTTGACCTCGTACTTCTCGCGGAGCTTGGTCCCTACATCGCTCAGCACGTCTTCGGCAGCGGCCACGGCATCCAAGACCGTCTTGTCATTCAGCCTCATGAGATGCTCCTGCGTGACGATGCGTGACGTGCTCTCCAGAACGATGGGAAGCAGGTGCAGAAACGACTGAAGCAAGTAGGAGACAACGGGATGCTCGATCGAGAGCCCCTCAAGCGCCCGGCGCGTGTCTGACCACGAAACGACCCGAACCTCGACCCCGCCGTACGATGTCGCGGTCCTCGGAAGACCGGGGAGCCGATCCCCGAGTAGCCGCCAGGTCTCCTCCGTCAGGGCCGGGATGCGGGCGTCGGGTCCCTGGATAACCAACATCGCATGGCCCGAGGCTCGCGTGTCCTTCCACACCTTGAGGCTCTGCAGATACTCGTGCGGCTGGTTGAGGGTGAACGGGGCGCCGAGCTTATTCTCGATGAGCACGAAGAGATCGTCACCGACTCTGATCGCGACGTCGGGCACGCCATTCTCGCAGGCCGCCTCGTCCTCCGAGGTAACTGTGGCCGTTCCGAGCACGTCCTCGGGAAGGCGCACTGCAAGAACTTCGCCGAGGAATGCCTGAAGGATCGCCGTTGTACGGAGCAGGTTCGCCAAGAACTCGGTCAGTCCGTTCTCGCCCCGCCCGCAGTCCATGAGCGTGCCGAGCAGCCGAACGTCCGGCTGCCCTGCGACGGCCTTTCTCGGGGCGTACTCGGGGGAGAGCAGCTGCGACATAGCTCCGAGCGTACACTCGCAGGCAACACAACTGCGTCTTGAAGGCGTCGATTTGATGAACCGCAACTCGGTTACGTCAAGCAGCTCCGGTTCAGGCCCACACCCAGCGGCATCGCCTGGGGGAGCTTCTTTCGAGGGGGCCGAGCGAAGGTCGGACGCCGAGGAGAAAGGAAAAGTGCGCTTTCTTGGCCATCTTACGGCGCGAGTGAGCAAACCCCCGCCACGGTGCCGTTCGCGTCAGCATAGCGAAGCCACCGCGATCCCGGAAGAGGATCTTGACGCGGTCGACGCGTCGGCCAACGAACACGAAGAGATGTCCCTCGAGAAGGTCCATCCCGAAGCGCGTGCGAACGAGCGCGGTCAGGCGGGTCCTCACGGCGAGTGCTGCGACGATGGACCGAGTACTCGCGCCGCTTGTCCCCCCCGGTCAGGTCTGTACGGGCGCATCGGCCTGTTGCGGCGCGCTCCGTCCAACGAGTGCTCGTCGCCGCTTGTCATGGTCTGCTGCCCCGCTTCTGGCTGCTGAGCGGGCGGACCAAACTCAAACTGACCGCCTACCGACCGTCCGGGGTGAACCTGGTACAGCCTTCCGCCGATCCACAAACGGCGGGTTTTCACGCGCGATCGCTGTTTTCTCGGCGGAACGCTTGTTCCGGGGCACGAACGTAGCGCGACCTGTCCGGACGTGAAGTGGACTTGGCCACGGGCAACTGCGGGGAAACGAATGCCGCCAGGAAATCGGGGCATGCCCCGGGCGAGGGAACGAACCATTGCTCGAAGGGGTCGGCTCGTTGTCGTCGCTGCGGATCGGACGCTCGCGGCCTCGTGCTCTTTCTCGAGATGGGCGGCGCTGCGGCGCAGTCTCACGTGCCCACCCAGCCGGCATGGACGTCCCCTGGGTCGGCGCCCACCTCGAGAACGAGCCAACGCGCCGCCCGAACCCTCGGGGTTCATGTCGACCGAACCCGGCGTGTTACGGGCGCTGCCCGCCGGTCTCCATGCTCATGGGGCCAGGGCGGCTAAATTCGCCCGTCATGGGGCCACTCGCACGTAGCGTCACGGCGACTTCGTCATTTTCATAGGCCACCTCGTCGCCGCCGCTCATGGGGCCGACCATGGGCCACTCCGCACGCAGCGGGGCGACGATACCGGGCGTGGCCACGCCGGTCAGCGCGAAATGAAACGCGATTCGTTTTATTCTCGGCTGCGCCCTCGTGCGGAACGCCCCGATTGCGCGGAAAGGGCCCTATCGCAGCTTGAAGTTGGCGACGAGGTGTGGACGCTGCGCCAGTAGGCGCTCGAGATGGCTTTCGGGCCAGATCTCCGCACAAGGCCGGTCGCGTCGGTAGTTGTGCTGCTCGACGCACTTCACGGCGTCGGCCGTGAACCGACGCTCGTGGCCACGATGAGGACGTCGACGGGCGGCGGCTCCCAGTGCGACATCTTGGTGAGCGCGTCGCTCACGTCCGTATCGGTGACGGATTTCGAGAGCCAGTGTTTGCACTGGACGATGACTCTTTCGCTGCTCGCACCTGAGAGCTCGTCCTGCCGAACACGGAAGACAGACAGGTCTCTTGCCCGGTCCGGTGCGCGCGTCTGCATGAGCCACTGCGGATTCTCGCACCCCTCCGCATCACCGAGTAAGTCGAAGATCAGCCGCTCAAAGCGTTCCTCGTCGACAGCGCTCCAGTTGAGCGCTGTGCTCGCCCGACCAGACGCTGCGGCAGCCACGAGCTTCGCGAGGTTCGGCACGTCGACCGGGATCGGCTCCAATTGGTCGAAGGCTCGCTGGGCGATCTCGGCTTTGACTGCAGGCCGGTCGCGGTCGCGGATGTCGTGAAGATCACAGCTTGTGCGAAGCCGAGGTGGCGACGAAGGTTTTTCCAATGCTTGCTCCGTGTTCCAGACCCAAGGAGGCGGTCGACTTCCGAGACGACGCTCTCGAGGCGCTCCCAGTCTGGACCGCGCATGGAGACGTGACCGTCGGTGGTGGGCACGGCTTCGGCGAAGCTCGCGAGGATCGCGTCGGCCTGCTCGACGAGCTGTTCTTGGCGCGCCCGTACGAGCTCGCGCCGCAGCCGCATCATCTTGGACCGGTATGCCGCGCCTTACGCAAGGAGCCGCTCAGCGTCGGGGAAGAGCTGGAGGGGGCAGCTCGACGTAGAACTCCGTGGCGCGAAGGAGCACACACTGCGGAAGGTCGAACTCGCGGATGTCGCCCGAGGCCCGGCAGCGCGTCTGGAGCGAGGAGCGTGAGAACGCCGGGGGTTCCCCGCCGACGAGTGCCCGTCGCCGCTTGTCATGGTCTGCTGCCCCGTTTCTGGCTGCTGAACGGGCGGAGCAACCTCGAACTGACCCACTACCGACCGTCGGGGGGTGAACCTGGACAGCCTTCCGCCGATCCACAAACGGGCGGTTTCACGCGCGGTCGCTGTTCTCTGGGCGGAAGGGTTGTTCCGGGGCACGACGTAACGCGACGTCGCCGGACGTGACGAGACTTGGCTACGGGCAACTACGGGGAAACGCAGTCCGCCGGGAAATCAGCATCATCCCGGGGAGGCCAGGCTCGGTTGGGGTTCGTTCGTGCGTCGACGCATCGGCCGGTATGCTCTGGGCCTCGTGCTCGTTCTCGAGGCGGGCGGCGATCCGGCGCAGTCTCATCTGTCCGGCTCACAATGGGCATCCCCTAGACTAGTTCTCGTCCGGGAAGGGCGCCAGGCACGCTGCGAGGGGCCGTTGCCGAACCACCCACCGCCCGGTGGTGCCGTCATTTGGGGCTCCGGGTACCGAGGTGTTGGTGAGTTACACGGAATCCGCACGGCTACATCGATCGGCGGGCACACCCGTCCATGTCCGCGCGGTTGGCGGACGGTCGGCGCGTGGTCGCAGTCGCGGACTATGCCGGCGTCGGACGAGCGAGGAGCGTGCGCGCGAGGATGAGCAAGTTGTGCGCGACCGTCGAGCACCACGCGTAGGCTCGGAAGCGAGGCAGGCCCTTCCACGTACAGCGAGAGAGCCCGAAGGATCTTTTGAGGAAGGAGACGGAGGCTTCGATGCCGGCGCGAAAGCGCTTGAGCAAGCGGCGAATACGCGGTGTCGAAGTCATCTTGTCGACAGGGACGCCGGCGGGCTTGGAGAAGCAGGCCTCGCGCAGACCTCTGACAAAGGATGTCCACGCACCGGCGTTGACCTCCAGCGCCCCTTCGGTACAGTGCGCCAACTTCGGGGGCGGCGCGGAAGAAATGGTGAGCGGTCGTGTCGATTGGCGAGTGCGCAGGCCGTTCGGGGACATCGAGATCGAGCTCCATCCGGGCGCCGTCGACGACGAGGCCCGTGAGGCTACGAGGCGGGACCTTCGGCACTTGGTCTACGACTTCAAGTACCGCGACCCGGAGGCGCGGCGGGTCGTCGCGGAGATCCACACGCGGCTGAAGGAGCTTCCTGCAAGCGCCGCCCGCGGCGACGTGTATGACTTGGACTCCGGGTCCCCGCGTGCCGACGCCATAGGCGAAGAGCTCTACGCTGCGGCCCGTTCAGGAACCATAGTCGTCCGGCGTCGCGAGACCCGTTCGGTCGTTGTCCCGCTCGATCTCCCGGGCGAGCAGGTCCTCGGACCGGACACGAGCGCGAAGCACGTCTACACGGTCTGCGTGCTCGACGACACGGGAGCCCCGGTCGTCGGCGCGAAGCTGACGCTCGATATTGCGGGCGACAAGCAGGACAAGACGACCGACGGCTCGGGCAAAGTCACGGCCGAAAAGACCGTCTCCGACACCGGGAAGGCCACCCTCACCAACGGCGTCGATCTCGTCGACAAGCTCTGGCCGCAATGGGCCAACCCCATCTCCGACAAGCCGTACCCGGGCGACCAGGTGATCCAGGCGGTCGTCACGCAGCCCATCGCGCCGCTCAGCGCGCCCGCGGACTGGGTCGTGACGCTGGTCCTTCAGCGTCCGCCCATCTGGCGCGTGCGAATGGTCGGGATGTTCTTCGACGGAGACAAGTGCTTCATTCTTCCCCAGGCGCTCGACGGCATTCAATCGGTCGTCGCGATGCACAGGGCCCATCCTGCTGCGAAGGTGCTCATTGTCGGTCACGAAGGCGGTGACGAGGTGACGGGCAGCGTCGATTTGGCGCTCGCGCGCGCGAAGATTCTCGCCGGATACCTGACGAGCAAGTCGGACGACTGGATGCCGTATTTCGGGTCGGACAAGTCGGACCGGCAGCGTTGGGGGGTCCGCGAGGTTCAGTTGATGCTCTCAGCGCTCAGCGGCAAGGAGGGACCTTTCTACGACGGAAGCAGCCCAGGGGTGATGGACGACAAGACGGCGGCCGCGCTCAAGGCTTTCCAGACGGCGAACGGGCTGACGGCCGACGGCAAGGCGGGGGCCGACACGCGCAAGGCGCTCGTGACTCGATACATGGCGATCGAGGACACGTCGCTCACGGCGGGCGTGACGCCCGTCGCCCACGGCTGCACGGGCCACGAGGACGACACCATCACCCAGGACGGGCTGCAGCCCGACGACCGCCGGCTCGAGGTGCTCTTCTTCGATATGGAGATCAAGCCGCCGCCGTCGGGGGATACGTCGGATGGGGGATCGCCCGAATACCCCGCGTGGCGGGCGCGGCTGGTCGAGACGGTGGACTTCGAGAACCACGGGATCCACGTGCAGATCGTCGACCTGAAGAAGCAGCCCGTGCGGCTCTCCGCGGTGCACCTCGACGGGCCCGCCGCGCAGGACGCAACCACGGACGAGCACGGGTTCGTGACGTTCTGGGGACTGCTGCCGGGGGACTATACGGTGAGCGGTACGTCGCGCACGGGGATCCCGATCCCGCAGACGAAGATCACGTATCCGACGGCGAAGACCATCCTCGGGTCGCGGGTGGTGATGTCGAGCGGGAAGGCAGGCGACAACGGAGCGGCCGGTGAGGGGAAGGCGGGGCAAGGGGCGGCGGATGCACCCAACGCGAGCGGCGGTTCGCCGTCACCGGCGTCCAGTGCACCGCAAGGGGCATCATGAGCACAGGCGATCAACCTACAGGCACGTCGACCAAGTCGGGCTCTGGGACACCCCCCGCTGACACGTCGTGCTCGCAAACGCCTGGTTCGGATCAACCGGCGGACTCTCCGCCGGCTGACGGAACACCGCCTGCAGACGGAACACCCCCGGCGGACCCCAACGACTGCGCGGAGATCCCGACGGCTGCTCATGCGGTCCTCGTGGCCGACATCAACTTCCTCGTCGAGCTTGCCGTCACGAAGGATGAGGCGAGCCAGCTTCCCCACAAGTTCACGCTCACGAGCAACGACGGTAACGTCAACCAGACGCTCACGCTCGCGTCGGATGCCGCAGCAGGCGACACCGAGGGCACGGTCGTCTTGACCTTCACCGGACTCACCGAGCACCACGCGTACACGCTTGCATGCGACAACGGCGATACGACATACACGGTGTTCAAGGACATCGACTACGATCAGCTCGATCAGATCGGGCCGGACGGCACTGTGGGCTCGTCGACGGGAAGCGCCGATGCCGGAAGCAGTGGCGGCGCCGCGACGGGGGGCTCGTGACCATGGAGGTGCACAGTGTTCGGCGTTAGTGGGGGGTCGAGGGACAACGGGGTACCCAAAGCGAAGCTCGCGAGGAAGCCAAGCGTCGTCATCAAGGACGGAGACGGTACGAGCGATCCGGAGAAAGTCATCGGGACCATCACCACGCCCACGACCCACGGCGGGGGTGCCTCGCAGAAGTACATGGCCGTGGTGAAGGACCCGAGCGGCACGTTCCAGTGGACGTGCTCCGGGAACGCGACCATCGCGAACGGCAGCACGGATGCGCTGGTGGAGGTCCAGGGCAGCGCGGTGAGCGGGGCGGTCGACGACACGACTCTCACCGTCTCGTACACGCTCAACGGCGTCGTACAGACGGCGAGCGCGAAGATCACGGTCGTCTCCGTCGAGATCGAGGTCGCAACGAACGCGCCCAACGATAGCATCGTGCAGCTACGATCCATTCACCCGCCACACCAGCCGACGGTCGGGGGTACCATCCGGCTGATGGGACCCCAGGCGCGCGTGGTGATCACCAACCCCGACGGCAGGCTAGGCTTTCCCGACCAGGCGCCGACGCTCCTGGACTTCGAGTTGGTGGGCAACCAGGACTCGAAGAACTTCGACATCTCCGGGCAACAGGTGAGCGTGGCCGTTGGCGACGCCGTCATGGAAGCGCGGGCCGGCAGCGCGAACGGCCCGCTGCTCGCGACGAAGACCGTTACGGTCTTCTCGTTCGATCCTGCATCCCTCCTTCTGACTCAGGGGCAAGATTACTCAATTGCCGACGACCCGCAGGCTGATGTTGGGGGAATGGTTCAAAGATACATGCCTGATGGCGTCGCGGTGACGTTCTCGGCACAGGCCGCCATCACGCCGACCGGGTTGGATTGCTCAGCGGACCAGATTGCCAATCTCCGGATTACGTTCATGCAGCAAGTGGAGGCCGGGGGCGAAGTCATCACAACGTATAGCACCCCCCAGGTGCTGTGGGATCCGCTCGTTGTCGCGGCGGCCACGGCCACCGGCACGAGCGTCACGGGTGAAGCTCCCGCGTTTGTCCGCGTCACGGCTGGCTTCGACCCATCGGTGACGCTGCCGATCCGGGACGGCGAGGGGGGGACGCCGCTCTATAGCCGCAAGCCAGAGGCCGCGACGCCGCCGTCGAACTGTGCAGGTGGGGACATTGCGACGGCCACCGACGCGCCGAGCCATCAGGTACATACCGGAGCACTCAACGGTACCCTTGTGGTCACGGGTGGTATCGCCGTCGTGGGGAAGGTCCGTTACACATTCATCAACACGTCCCGCGTTCAACGTTTCCGGACATTCCTCGTGGTATGGATCCAAGGCACGGAAGAGGTGACCGCGGTGCGAGAAGCACTCTGGGAAATCAACCTCGACAGCGCCATGACTGGTCAACGGGCCGTCGTTCAGGCGGACGGCCCTTCCACCGTCGACCCTGCGATGGGACCGCCTGCGAACGACGCCAAGCATTTCTCGAACACCGAATGGCTTGGTTTGGTCACCTTCGAGCTTTGATCAGCCATGACCACCTCGACCCTCGACCTGCACGCAGAACCTCGAGAATACAACGCGCGAATCATCCTGGACACGGCGACCCTCCGCTTCGACCGAGGCGCCAGCGACGCTCCCTGGCTCGTGGCGAGCATCATGCCGACGCCGGGCACCGGCGAGGCCTGCATTCTCGGCGCGGTCATCCAGGGTGGCAAGATCGTGGACCCTCATACCGGGCAAGAGGTGAAGGCCGATCTGGGATTTCGTGAGGTGGGCTCCTGGGTCCTCGTCACGGCACTGGAGGGCGACGTCGGTCGCGAGCGCGGCACCTATGACTGGAACGAGCCGTTTGGATCGCCTTTTCGCGTCACCCGCCCCGACATCTACGATGTCTTCTCGGACATGAACCGCGGGCGGCGCAAGGGCGACGGTGGCGGGATCATCGTCGCTCGTTACGAGGCGACCGGCGAGGGGCGTAAACCATTTTCGGAGGTCAACGTCATTCCACCGGCGTGGCACGAGACCGTCCAATCCTCGTTCGACTCCTTCCGACGCGATGAGCCCCCTTTTGCCACGGCGACGTCGCGAGACGAAGCGCTCTCCCTGCTGCATGCGCCGAACCCGCTGACGGCGCTGGCCGCCTTTCGTCGACTCGCAGAGGACGTTGGCGCAAACCGGGACGTTCTAACGCAAGCCATCCTCTCGTCAAACGGATACCTCCGCGCCGTCTTTGCGTATCTCGCGCTGCACAGTGCAAGCGACGAGGCAACCGCCTTCGGAGTGCTCGAGACAGTGATCGAAGAAGTCGACGCCATGGGAGGGCTGCCGCCGCTCGTAGCGGCGATCGGCACAGCTGGTATCTTTGCCGATGTGGGATCGGCCATGCGTGATGTCGCGAATCGCCTGCGAGGCGCAGCGCGCGCGCGGCTAGAGCAAGTCTACGGCGGCGGTGAAATGGACCCCTATCTGAAGCGCGTGCTCTATCGCTGATGCGCTCGCGGGTGCTCCCGTCCGATCGCGGCGGAAAAGGGACGATGTCGCCCTGCCAGCGAGACCGAGGTGCCTCCGAACAGTGATGCACCCATCCAGGACAACTCGATGGCAGCCTTTCGCGGGTTGTGATTCAATGGAAGCGCCGTTGCCACCCCGATGGCAACTGCGTTTCAAGGTGTTCTCCGGTACCGCGCCTCTGCGCGGTAATTGCCCGTCCCCGCGAGGCTCCCCATCATGGCTCAAGCATTGCGTAGGTCTGCCCGTGTGGAACCAACTCAGGCCGGCCCCGTTCGCGTGACCCTTCGCGGAGGCACGCTCGCAGACCCAAAGTCCGGCGTCGCGCTCGCCATCGACGACACGCCTATCCGCGTTGGGCGGGGGGAAGCGTGCGAACTCCGGCTCGACGACCGGCGGGTCAGCACGATGCACTGCGAGCTCGCGGCGACGGATCTCGGCGTCCTCGTTCGCGACCAGGGATCCAAGAACGGCACCTGGATCGGCGATGTGGTGCTCGGTCCGAATCAGTACGGATACTTGCGGCGGGAGACGGCCTTGGTCGTCGGCGACACCCGCTTGCAGTTTACGCCGGGGCCACCGAAGGAGCGGGAGCTCGCGCGGGGGTTCGGGCAGCTTGAGTCGCGATCCCCCTCGATGCAGAGAGTCGTCGACACCATCCAGAAGCTCGCGGCCGTCGACGTTGCCGTGCACATCACCGGCGAGAGCGGCACCGGAAAGGGCTACGTCGCGCGCGCCATCCACGATCACAGCGAGCGCGCGAGCAAGCCCTTCGTCGTCATCGACTGCTCCGCCATCCAGCCCAGCCTCGCCGAAGCGGAGCTCTTCGGGTACGAGAAGGGCGCGTTCACCGGATCCGTCAAGCGCAAGGAGTCTCCTTTCGTCGACGCCGACGGCGGCACGGTGTTCCTCGACGAAGTGGGCGACCTACCGCTCGAGGTCCAGGCCAAGCTTCTGCGCGTGGTCGAGGAACAGGAGGTCAAGAGTGTCGGACAGAACCGCTACCGAAAGGTGAACGTCCGGATCGTCTCGGCGACTCTTCACAACCTCTCGGAGCGCGTGAACAAGGCTCTCTTCCGTGAGGATCTCTACAATCGTCTCTGCGCCACGCGCATTACGCTGCCGCCCCTCCGCGCCCGCCGGGAGGACATCGAGCCGTTGACGAGGCAAATCCTCACCGACCTGGGGCGTGCGGACGCCGTCGAGACGATCGCCCACGCGACGCTCGACTGGATGAAGAAGCGGGACTGGGAGAAGGGGAACGTGCGGCAGCTGCGGCAAGTCCTGAAACTCGCGGTCGACCTCGCCCGCGGCGGGCGGATCGATGTCGAGACGGCTCTCCACATGAACACCGGCGGCGACCTGGGGGTTCCCGCATCGGACGGGACGTTGTCCGAGCTCGTCTACGACGCGCTCACCGTGCGCGGCACGAGTCACTCCGCTGTGACGAACGAGGCGAGCCGCGTCCTCTTCGAGCGGCTGGTTCGCGAGACGGGCGGCAATCTCGTCCACATGTGCAGGCGTGCCGAGGTGTCGCGTCCTTTTCTTCGTGACCATCTGCAGAAGCTCGGCCTGCGCGACATCCCTCGCCCGCACGGCGGTCGGTCCGCCAAGGCGAAGGGCCGCGGGAAGGAGTAAGCTCGACGGAGCATGAGCGAGGGGAACGAGTCTCTTGTCGGCACCGAGATCGGGGGGCGTTACCGGCTGCTGCGCTTTGTGGCCCGCGGCGGGATGGGTGAAGTCTTCGAGGCGTACGACCAGAAGAGAGAACGGCAGGTCGCCGTCAAACTGCTGCGCGAAGAGCTCAGCAAGGACCCGGAGTGGTGCGCCCGCTTCAAGCGCGAGTCGGAGGTTGCGTCTGCCATCCAGTCCCCGTACGTGGCGCGCGTGCTCAACGCCGGACAGACGCGCACACACGCCGGGCGCCGGTGGATCGCCTTCGAGTTTCTCACCGGGGACTCGCTGGACACGCTTCTCCGGCAGACCGGAAAGCTGCCGTTCGCCGAGGTCGGCTGGATGGTCGAGCATCTGCTGATGGCGCTGGAGTCGGCGCACGGGCTCGGGGTCATTCATCGCGACATCAAGCCTGGCAACCTGTTCGTCGTTCCCGCGGGGCCGAGGCTGGTGGTGCTCGACTTTGGCGTCGCCAAGCGCGCGGCGGGCGGACGTCACAGCTCCGGGTTGACGAGCGCGGATACGATGCTGGGCACGCCTTCGTACATGAGCCCCGAGCAGCTCGTGAACTCGAAGGGCGTCGATGTCCGCACGGACCTCTACAGCGCGGGGCTCGTAGCCTATCGAACGCTGACGGGGCGGCTTCCCTTCCAACATCGAGACTGGGCGGCGATGCTGGAAAGCAAGCGGCGCGGATCGCTTCCGTCGCTCGCATCCGCGTCGGGGATCAGCTGGCCGGAGACGATGGAGGCGTGGATCGTCCACATGGTCGCTGCAAGGCGCGAGGATCGCTTCGACTCGGCCCAAGCCGCCTTGCGGGCCTGGCGCAGCGTATCCGGCACGATGCGGACCTATTCGCCCCGTGCCGTGGCCGACACCGGAGACCACCGCGATACCGACGTGGCCCCCATCACCGAGGCTGCTCCTTACGACGACGAATCCACCGAGCCGTCTACGGGTGCGGACCGACCTCGAACTTCTTGAAGAACCCTCCGAATGTCGACGCCGAGGGGGCCGGAGCGGACGGCTTTGGTGGCGTCAGCCACGGGTCCGAGTCGTCGAAGATCCCCCTGTCTTTGGTATGTGCTCCCGACGCCCTGGGGGCCGGCGGAGTCCTTGGAAGTCGCGGTACCGACGCAATGGCGGGGCCCGGCACAGAGCGCGTCGCGCTGGTAGTGGGCCCATCGAACGCGGGCGCTTCGACTGGCGCGCTCGAGGGCGGCTCCACGGGAGTCTCCGCCGAGACGGAGACCACGAGCGGGGGCCGCTCTGCATCCAATGCTGCGCTCGCCGCGGGCTCCGCGCGAGGCGCCCCACCCGAGGGGCCAACGGAACCGGAGCTCGCGCTCAAGGTCACGCTTGTCCCGCCCGCGACGGTTGACGCGCTCGGCTGCACGGCTCGACCCCAAGAGACTTGTCGCAGCCCGACCGCGAGCAGGGCGGCGGCCGCCATGCCTATCAAGGCGATCTGGAGGACACGTCGGCGTCGCACGCGCGGCACGCTGCGCGACGCTTGCACGTCGTGCACGAGCGCCTCTTGCAGTGGGGCGGAGCTGGTCTCGCCGCGCGCGAAGAACGCGGCTTCCAGGCGAACCGGCGGGCGTGGCATCTGGGCCGTATCAAAAATGGACGGCTGATAGCGGGTGTCGTCTTCCCAGACCGCGTCGAAGATCTGGCCCATGGACCGAAAGACGGGCACGTTGGGGATGTCCTCGATGCCGCCGCCTTCCGCGGCATCGACTATCGGCGAGTCGGCGTCGCCAGGACGATCCGGTGCGCGCTCCGCCAGCGGCAAAGCCCCGTCGCGCATGCGAAGGAGCATCCCATCGACGACGTCGACCGGCGGCAGCTGACCCGGCGCACTGCTCGAGAGCTCCCTGCCGGGGATGCTCTGCCCCTCGACACCCATCGGCGGCGGACCGTCCACGGGCGGCTGCCGCATGCCTCGCACCGTGTCGCGCCGCATCGCGGCCGCTGCCGAAGGAGAGAGGGAGAAATGCCCGCCGCCTATCGGCTGCGTCCTCTCCCGGAGAACGGGAGGGTTGGGGTCGACCCCGGGCTGCGAGAAGTATTGGGAGGAATGCGCCGGTGGCCGGAGGGCGGAGCCCGAAAGAGTCGCGCCTTGGTCGCGCCCGGAGCCAGTACGCGCTGCCTGGTCGCGACGAGCAGCCCGCTCTCGGGGCGAGGGCAGGAGATGAGAGAGCTGCGCCTGGGCGTTCCCACCTCCGGCGAGGCTTGCCAGGATCGCGGTCAGCTCATCGTCAGTCTGCTTTGCCGTGGGGCGGAGGGCGGGATCTTTGGCGAGCAGAGCGGTCAGCAGCCCTGCGAAGCGAGGCGGGCAATCGAGGCGAAACTGGCGGACGTCGGGCGCCTCTCCGTAGACGTGGGCCCACATATAGTCCTCCTTCGAGCTGCACACGTGTGGGCCGCGAAGGGCTGCAAGCTCGTAGAAGACGAGGCCGAGCGGGTACATGTCGCTCTGCGTGCTCTCGCGCGTCACGCGTTTGCTCAGGAGCTCCGGCGCCCCGTAGCGAATGGTCCCGGTGCCATGGACGTGCGGCGCACCCTCACGCGTCGACACGCCGAAGTCGATGAGCTTGAGCGTAGGCAAGCGGTCGACACGCTCTTGCAAGAACATGTTGTCGGGCTTTACATCCCTGTGGATGACGCTGCGGGAGTGGGCGATGCGAAGCGCCCTTGCGGCTTGCTGGCAGAGCGAGACCACAGAATCGATCGGCAACGGATTCTGCCGGGCGGCGGCGCCGTCGATGATGACCTCGAGACTCTGCCCCTGCAGGTATTCCATGACGTAGTAGGGCAGATCGAGCTCCATCTCCTTCCCCTCGCGGCGAACGCGCGCGTAAAGGGTGCCACGATCGAAGACTTGCACGAACGAGTCGTTTCCGTCGGCCAGGAGCCCCAGGATCTTGGCCTCGTTCTCGAGCATGACACGCGCATCGGTATGTGTGACGAAGCGTGGATGGAGCTTGGGCGCGAGCATCTTCAAGACGCAGAGGCGCTCGAGGTTTCTCTGCAAGACGCGATAGCAGCGGCCCATGCCGCCCTGACCGAGCTCGCTCTTGATGACGAAGCGCTCGTCGACGACCGTCGTCTCGGGCTCGAACGGGAACGGAAGCACGAGATGCGTCATGTGCGCCGCCGTTGGCCGGGAGTTGGGGTGCGCAGGGCGCGCGTATTCATGACGAGTGGCCCAGTCTTTTCGTTCGGTGCGGCGAGGTCAAGGCAGCCTTGGCTGCCGGTGAAGCCGGGCCGAGGAGCAACTTCGGGGCCGCGACCGGAAGGCGCATCGACCGCCGTTCTACTCGCTCGACCCCGCGCGCGCACTCCAGGCCTTCGCTGGATGGCAGCATGGCTGCCATCGCGGTGGAAGAACGGTTTCCATCCAGAGGAAACCCGCGCCGGGATTCACAGGGGGGCGCGAACAAGTCCGAGAGCTTGGGCAGCAACGACGGTCTGGCCCTCGGTTTGCTACATTGGGACACGGGGGTGGGACGATCGAACCCTTTCTCGAAGCCGAACGACCTGGCGGGCGCCCTGCGTGCCGTCTCAGGAAGCCTGGTGTAGAGTCGCGCCCGCCCGCCAAGCGTCATGGAGAGCTTCTGGATCGAACGCCAGGGATCGCAATGCCCAAGGAAATCATGGACCGGGCTCCCAGCTCCGCCGACGACGCGTTGGCGGACGACGGCCGTGAGAAGCCAGGCATCGCGTACGCGTCGACGTCGGACCTCCGTGGTTTTCCCATGAGCCCGAACGGCACCGCCCTCGGCATCGGCCGACCCACCTCTCAGCCCCCGCTCGAACAGCCGCTGCCCGGCACGCGCTTCTCTGCCGAGCAGTACGCGGAGGCCGAGAAGATGGTCAAGCGCCTGGAGGACGGCAGGCCGCACCCCCGCGACGGGGCCACCCCGGCGTGGCCTTTGGCCGTGCCATCGCAGTTGCCGCAGCCCGCCCGCGACCCGCGGAACGAACGCCCCACGGTCCCGGTGCGTGCGGGGGGCCTGACAGCGCCGGCACCCGGTTCGCTCAGCACCCATCGAACATCGAGCACGCCGCTGCCAATTCCTCGCCGATCCGTGAACGGTCTCATGTGGTTGGGGGGCGCAGCGGGGGCGCTCAGCGCGGCGGCTGCGATCGGTTTCGCCCTCCTTGCGCGCGCCCCGTCTGAGGGCCCTCGTAGCCAGGCGGCGCCCACCGCGACTCCGTCCGTGACCGCCGAAGGCGCACGGACCCTAGCCCTGACGTCGAGCGTTCCAGTCTCGACGCGCCCGAGTCCCGTCGCCGCGATGCCCCCGTCGTCCGCGACGACAGGTTCCGCCCCAGCGCGGACGCTTGCGACCCCGGCTCCGATTTCACCGCCCCGTAGCCCAGCACGTGCGGCGCCTGTCTCAACCCATGAGCGCGTCCTCGATACCTTGGACAAGGAAGACCCGTGAACGCGACCCTCCGCCGTGCGGCTCCCCTCTCCGCTCTGGCTCTTTTGCTTGCGACCAATGCGGCCGCGCAGCCGTCGCCAAAGGCCGACGACGCAGCCTACCAGGCCGCGAGCGAGAGGTTTGCGGAGGGGGCGCGACTGCTACGCGAGGGCAAGCGTGAGCACAACGTGCCGAAGCTCGAGCGGGCATACCTGGAGTTCAAGCAGGCGAACGCCATCTACCCCCGGGCGAAATCGGGCCTACTCAACCTCATCGAAAGCGAGCTGGCGACCAACCGAAGCCTCGACGCGATGAAGCACTTGCGCGAGTTCCTTCGGCTGCACGGAAGGCCCGAGTCGGGTGAGCTCTCGAGCATCTTTCAAGAACAGTGGGACCTCGCCTCCCAGGCCACGGGCCATATCCGCGTGGACGCTCCGCCCGGAAGGCGCATCGTCCTCGACGGCAAGGACGAAGCCGGCGTCGCGCCGTTGGCCGATCCGGTGGACGTTCCGCCCGGTCACCACATGCTCGAGGCGGAGGGGCTGCGAGCGGAGGTCGATGCCGCCGCCGGAGTCGTCGTCGATGCGAGCCTCGCAGTTCCTTCCGCCGTGCAACCGCCAGCCGGCGCGCCGCCGCCGCCGACCCCGAGCTCCGTACCGATGGAGGGACCGCCTTCGACGGGTTCCCTTCCGCCAGCGCCGCCGGATGCCGTCGAACCTTCGGGCCCGCACGGCTACTGGAGCCCGATGAGAACGTGGGGGGTCGTTGTAGGAAGCGCCGGGCTCGTCTCGCTCGGGCTCGGCGCCTTCTTCGCCACGCAGGCCAGCAACGATGGCAGCCGCGCGGCGAGCATCCTCACAAGGACCGGCACGAACGGGTGTGCCGGCCCCGGCGCGAACACACCCGATTGTCAGAGCCTCAACTCGGCCTACGACGATCAGTCACGCGACCACGCCCTGAACCTGGTCTTCGTCGGCGTCGGCGTTGCGGGTGCAGTAGCCAGTGCCGCGCTCCTGCTCTGGCCTCAACCTTCACATTCCACCTCGGCGAAGGCCGCGCCGATGCTCGTGCCGCTGCTCTCGTCGCATGCAGGGGGCATTCAGCTTCGGGGAGAGCTCTAGGATGAAGACGATTCGACGAAGCACGGGCGCGCGGCTTGCAGCGCTTTCCCTGGTCGCAGCTGGAGGCGGGTTCCTTGCGATCACGTACGGTTGCAGCAGCGGACCGCCGAGCGACTGCGCGTCACACTCCAATTGCACGGATGCCGCGGCCGACGATGGTTCCGTCAAGGACGCGACGGGAAGCGAGGAGATCATCGTCGTCGGCGACGGCTCGAACAACGACGGAGCCGAGGGCGGTCCCACATGCGTTGCACCGACGTCGCTTGCGTGTGGCGGCACATGCGTCGATCCGACGCAGCCGGCGCACTGCGGCAACTGCGAGAACGTGTGCGCGGGGCCGGATGCCGGCGCCGGGCAGGCGACGTGCACGTTGGCGGCGGATGGCGGCGGTATGTGCGGCCTAGGATGCAGCGGCGCGACGTCGTTGGATTGCAACGGGGCATGCGTGGACCCGACGTCCCCGGCGCATTGCGGGAGCTGCACCAACGCCTGCGCTGGCCCGACGACAGGGACTGGGAGCGCGGTCTGCACGCTCGGCGCCGACGGAGGCGGCGAGTGTAGCGTGAGCTGCACGGGCGCGACTTCGGAGGTGTGCGGCGGATCGTGCTTCGCCCCGACCGATCCGAATCACTGCGGCTCGTGCACGAACGCGTGCGCGCCGCCTCCATCGGGGAACGGCCAGGCGACGTGCACGGGATCGACGCCGACGTGCGGGGTGAGCTGCACGGCGGGCAGCCACGTGTGCGGCGGCGACTGCCTCGCGAACACCGACGAGCCCTCGGACACGGCCGACCCGTGCATTGTCACGGAGGCCTTCGGGGTCTTCGTGGCGCCGACGGGAAGCGACACGACGGGTACCGGTACGCGTACCGCGCCGTACGCGACCGTCGGCCACGCGATGGATGCCGCGAAGACAGCAGGACTCGCGCGAGTCTACGCGTGCGGCACAGCGGGCAACTACACCGAGAACCTGGTCGTGGGCAGCTCGCGTACGGGTGTGACGGTCTACGGAGGCCTGAACTGCACGACGTCGGCCAGCACGTGGAGCTACGTCGCGAGTGACAAGGCGACGGTAGCTCCGGCGTCGGGGTACGCGCTCCAGGTCACGGCGGCGGTGACCTTCGAGGACTTTGGGTTTACGTCAGCAGCTGCGACGACTCCGGGGTCGTCGAGCATCGCAGTGTTCGTAAGCGGTGCGACTGGTGTCGTGCTGGACCGATGCAACATGCAAGCGGGGACCGGCGCGCCGGGGCAGGATCAGGCGCAGCCGACACCGTACACGATGGCCGCGCCGAGTGGCAATCCAGGCGGACCTTCGAGGACTAGTGGCGGCACCGGCGCCGGCGGCGATGCGGTGGCGAACCCCTCGTGCAGCGCGAGCATCGGTGGAGCCGGGGGCTCGGCGACGACGGGCGAGCTCGATGGACAGTCTGGTCAACCGGGCGCGAACAATGCGGGCTCGTCGAACGACTGCAACCTGCTCACACCCCAAGGTGGTGGTATGGGCGCATCTGTCACAACGCCAGGCACCGCGGGCGCTGCGGCATCAACTTGGGCAACCTTCGCGGCAACGGGGTGGACAGCCACGCCAGGTCTCCCCGGAGGAGAGGGCACGGCAGCACAAGGTGGAGGAGGAGGCGGGGTAGTAGCAGTGCTCAATGCGGCCGGAGGCGGCGGAGGGGGCGGAGCAGGCGGCTGCGGCGGGGCCGGTGGTTCGGGTGGTACGGGAGGTGGCTCCAGCATTGCCGTACTCGTCTACAACGCATCCGTTGACCTGATTGCGTGCACGCTCAGTGCGGCCAACGCCGGGCCAGGTGGAAAAGGTGCACCCGGCCAAGCCGGACAGGCCGGCGGAGGTTTCGGAGCTGGCAATAATCTGGACGACTGCAACGGCGGTCCTGGTGGCACCGGCGGCCCGGGCGGTCCCGGAGGTGGTGGTGCAGGCGGTCTCTCGGCCGGCGTCGTCTGGACCGGCACTGCTCCGACTATCACGGCAGGAAGCCACACCTTCGGCACACTCGGAGCGGCGGGCCAGAACGGCGATGGGACCACCACGGCCAAAGCCGGCACGGCGGGCGCGGTGGTGGAGTTCCAGTGAGTGCGCCGTGAAAGCTGGAGGTAGACCGATGACCTAAAAAGACGTCATCCTCGTCCCGGGTCGGACAGGACGGAGAAGGGACCGCGAACGTCGCCGAGATTGGAACGGCGGCCCGTAAAGGGTGAGCGGCCTGAACTGCTTGCCATTCCGCGTACCAACAAAGGTGGGCTCACTTTACACATGGTCTCGAGAATGCCGTCGCTTGTCGGAGTACTCGCGGTCCTCGCCGCGTGCGATCCCGACTTTCGCTTCGAGGGCTCAGTCCTCGACACTACGGGGCATCCGATTGTGGGAGCAGAGACGGAGATCCAGTGCGCCACCACGTTTGCCGAGGCCATCACGGATTCTGTGGGCCGCTTCAGCCGGCTGAGGGCGGGGTGGTGTCCCGACACATGTACGATCGAGGTCCATTCTGCGGGCTACCGACCGTGGACCGCCCCAGTGCGGGGCTACTGCAAGACGCGTCCGGCGCATCTTCGCGACGCGTGCGTTGACGTCGATGCAGACATTGTGATGACGGCAATTCCGGGCGCCCCCGTGGTTCTGCCGAGCGGGAAATAAGCTTTGTCAGATCGGCGGCACGGCCTCGCATCACGGTATGTAGCCCTTCGTTTTGGCGACGCGCACCGCTTCGTTTCCTGTTCGCTCTGCCATTTGGTCCATCGTCCAGCTCAGATTCGTAAAAGTCGGTTCCAACGACGATATCGAAGTAGCTGCCAGGGCGGTGGGGACGACATAATTGTCTGCGCGACGGTACTCGAGCCCGTAGCGCGCGAGGAAAGCTATCTGCCCAAGGGCGGCCCATTGGGGCAAATGAGTGTGCTCGTGGCAGAGAAGGTGAATATGGTCTCCTTCGCCTGCCGCGTTCCAAGAGCCAATGTCCAACGTCACGACGCCTACGATCGTCACGCCACTGTTCCCTGGTCCGGCCCAACCAAACCTTATCGCAGTCGCCACCGGCGGGCTCTTGAACACTCCGCTGAATACGTCGTGCGCCTTGGCCGTGAGGCGATAGCCTACTAGCATAGCGGGCTCCAGCCACATGCTCGCGACCGGCGCGGGAGCCGCCGCACCGGTCGCAGCGACTGCGTTGGCCGTCCATGGCGTGGCACAGATCAAATTCGCGAGGACGATCGTGGGGACACCGCCCGTGCTCGACGCGTCTGTGACTTTGTACTGCACCATATCGTTCGCGCTCCTCGCTCACGTTCCATCCGTCGTTCCGCCCCCGTCGTCCGAGCCACGGTCCGACGCGGAGTGCTGATCGGGATCGGCTGTCGTCATAGCGCCGCCCTGCGTCGCCAACTTCGTTACCAGCTCGTGGTACGGTATCTTGTCGAAGATAGTGTATCCTCCGTTATCGTCTTTGCCATGCAAAGAATACGTATGTCCATCGGTCAAGCCGTCGAAGACCATTACGGAGGTTCCGCTGATGTCGCCCGCCTGGCAGTCCGAGGCGAAGGTGAGCGTCTTCGCATAGCTGCCATCGTCGTTTGTCAACGTGAGCTCGTGGGAAGGGTCGACTGCTGCCTCGGTGGCGAACGGAATTTGCACGACGAGCTTGATCTCGGCGGTCAAGACCACGTGAGCGGCGGTCGGGATCTCGGCGCAGTCGTCGCTCCCGCCCCCGATCGAGTCGGGTTGCGACGACGGCGGCGTATCGCCGCTCCCAGGCGGCGTCGATGCCGAGGACGGCGTCGACGGCGGCGGATCGGCCGGGCCATCCGCCGTCGGGGCCGGCGTCGAACCGGGTGCCGCATCTGAGCCGGGCGGCTGCGACGACGCGGGGCTCTCGTCATCCGCAGCCGCTTTCGCCGACGTGGGCGGGCCCTGGGGCGTGTCACCCGTGCTCACGTTGCTCCTGCCGCTGCGGGCGACGATGCCGCTGATCCCCCGCTGGAGGGAGCCCCGCTGCTTCCGCCGGGTGGAGCCGAGGAACCCGGTGCCGCGTTTCCCTTGTCGGGCGGCACGCGCGCTCCGAGGATGGTCTTCGCCGTCGGATAGGTGATCTTCATCGGCGGCACCGGGATGCCGGTGCGGCTCGTCGCGTCGACCGTGTAGTCCCCTGCCACCAACCCCCAGAGGGATACGAAGCCATGTTCGTCCGCTGTCGTGTCCTGGGTGGTCGGCCCGTCGAGGTGCACCGCGGCCAGCGGCACGGGTTGCTTCTGCATATCGACGAGCTGCACGTGGATCCCGTGATTCTCGAAGTCCACCGTCTCGACGAGACGCATCCGCCAGGCCGGGTATTCCGGAGAACCGGCGGGCGACGTATCCCCCGACGGCGGCGGCTTCATCTCGGTATCGAAGAACAGCACCTCCATGCGTCGATCGTCCGGTTGCAACCCGTCTTGCGTCAAGGTGTCGTCGGCGTGGCCCGTGCACCCGTGCGGAACCGGCTGCACGCCCGCGGTCAGCGACGTGTCTTCGATGCCCATGTACTGCGTCACCAGCGCCTTGCGCGTCGCCGGCCCCGGCTTTCCGTCCACCGGAAGGCCGTTGGCCTGCTGGAATGCCCGGAGCGCGGCCGTCGTCTTGGCGTCCACGACGCCTGGCGACGACCCGTCATAGAGAGGACTGCCGTCGGGGCCCGGCAGGGCCGACAGCATCAGCTGCACCTCGCGCACGCCCCAGCGTTGCCGCTGCGACTTGTCTGCGTCGAACCACGGCATCCAGTCGTCCGGCTTGCTGATCAGGTACGATGCCAGCGCCTTCGCCCGACCGAGCGCCATGTCGATCCCGGCGGTCACCTCGTCGCCCTCCTCGTGACCGACGATGAGCACCTTGGCTGCCGGGTGCGCCTGGTGCATCGCCACGATCGACCGTATCCCGTCGAGCGCCTGCGGCAGAAGGAAGCACTTGTCGCCGTCGAAGAGCATTCCGACCATGCGCACTCGCCAGATCGGCGGGCGCGTGAGCACCAGCGTCACCACCCAGTCGCTCGGCATGCTCACCGGCGCGATCGGCTGGCTGACGGGAGCGTGGACCACCTGGTCTCCGGCAGGCGCCTCGTCGGCAAGGGGCTTCGCCCATTGCGGCCACAGCTTGTCGCGCAGATCGTCGAGATTCTCGAGGGTGAGCTTGCCGGTTCCCGGGTTGGGCCGCGGCAAGGTGAATACGCCCTGGCCACTGGTGGTGCCGGCGTGTGGCGATCCATCCACGTCGAGGGTGATCTTCGCCCCGGCGACCGGGGCCCCCGTGTCGTCGAGAATGCGAACCGTGTAGACGTGCGTCGTGCTGGAGTCCGGGCCGAGCACCTCCTCCGCGGGGGCGTCGAGTGGGACGACCACCGAGCGCACCTGCCGCGAGCGCGCGACCAGGACTCCCGCGCGCGCGGCAGCGAGCAACTCGTCCCCGATGCGCTGGGCGCGCGGGTCGCCGGTGTCGAAGTCGCCAAACGCGGGGGCCGCCGAGAGCCCGTGCAACCGGGCGTACACCTCGCCGAACACGCGCCGTGCCTCGGGCTCGCGGTACTTGAAGTCGTAGACGAGCCTTCGCAGCTCTTTCAGAGAGGCGTCGAGCGCCGGCGCGTCCACGCGGTCCGGGTGAAGCTCGACCTCCACGTCGCCAAACGCGCTGCGCACCGTCCATATGTCGCGACTCCCCCTCCTCATCGCCATCCGTCGGCCGGTGAGGACACAGCACGCCGCGTGCCGTCGGGTGGTGTCCGCTTGCCGGCTGCACGCAGAGGAGGGTTTGGCATCCTTTCGCCTTCCCGTGGGCACGCCTTTCCTGGCCGGATTCGACCGGGTGCTGCCCGGATCCGACCATCGAGTGTCTGCCGGTCGGGCCGATCGTGGAGGCCGGCGGAATGCGGGTGCCCCGGAGAGGTCGGTCGGCTTCTTCGCTTCATGGGTCTCGGCGCTTCCACTTCGAGTCCCTGTCGGCCACGCGCGCGAGGCAGTTGCTTCCCTGCCCGCGTTTGTCGATCGTTGGACGTGCACACGGCGGCCGAGAGCGAGGGTGAAGCGACCTGGCAGTCAGATTGCCATCCCCGATCCACTCGCACGAATTTCCTCAATGGTCTCGATGCATTTGTAGGCATGGCAGTCGAGTTGCCACCCCTGGCAGTGCACTGACCACCCGTGACCGGCGCGAGAACGTGGGAGGGTTGCCCGCTGTCTCCGGAGCGCGACCGAGTGAAAACACTCGCGCACAAAAGTAGTCTGCGGCTCAACATCTGCGTTGGGTGCGACTATTCGAGATCTCGCGCGCGATTCCGCGCTCGAGGCAGTCTTCGCTCGCGCGTGGTCCAGCCGATGCATAGGACGCCATCGGAGCACCGTCGGAATGAATATCGGCTTCAGCGCATCGGCCATGATCACGGGCATCTTCCCGTCGCCCTCTGGGGCCGGTAAGAAGCACCCGTTCGAGCTCCGCGCAGGGCCCTATTTCGGCGGCGAGCTCCAGGTCGTGTCGCTGCGTGGCCGCGAGCGCGTGAACGACGTGTACCGGTACGAGGTGACGTTCGCGACCGACCAGCCCCCGGAGGTCATCGCCAGCGCGCTGTTCGGAATGCCCGCGTGCCTGACGATCAAGGTTTCCGGGCACGATCCACGCGTCGTCCAGGGGCTGGCCTCGTCGGTGGAGGCGCTGGGCGCTGTGCCCGGCGAGCAGGGAGGCAAGCGACGGCGGTTCCGCCTGGAGATCGTCCCGCGGCTCTGGCTCCTGCGCCGTCGCCGACAGAGCCGCGTCTTCCAGAACAAGACCGTCCCGGAGATCATCCAGATCGTGCTGAAGGGCGTCGGCATCAAGGACTCCGACTGCCGCTGGCGAGCAGACCGCGCGTCCTATCCGGCGCTGCCCTTCGTGTACCAGCGCGGCGAGTCGGACTACGACTTCTTCCGTCGCGTGCTCACGAGCGCGGGGATCTTCTTCTTCTACGAGCACGCCAACGGTTTTCTGGACTCGATGTTCGGGGGTGCCGCGAGCGCGGCGGCGGGGGCCGTCGGCGCGGCGGCGGGCATGTTGGGCGGCGCCGTGGCCTCCGCGGTGAGCACCGTGGAGTCGGCCACGGGGATGGTGCCGGTCTTGAACTTCGGCTCCGCCGCGGGCCACACCGCCGCCGTCACCCCGGGAGCATTGGGCGGTCTCGCGGGCGAGGCCATCGGGATTGGGCTCGGAGCCCTGGCTGGGGCCATGGGAGGAGCGGCGGGGGGTGCCCTCGGCGCCGTCGCCGGCGCGGTCGAGGAGCCGAGCGACACCCTGCCCTTCGACGACGGCATGGGAGCGGACGCCGACGTCGAGCGCGTCTTCGAGCTTTCGCTCAAAAAGGAGCTGCGCACGAAAGAGCTCCGCATGCTCGACCGCGACGTCGAAGCTCACAGGAGCTGGGTTGGCGTCGCGCGGGTATCGGACGCAGGCGCCTCGCTCAACCTGTCCGCGGGTCTCTCTGCGCTCGCATCCGGCGGCCTGTCCAGCGCCATCCATGGCGCGGTGAGCTTCGACGTCGACGCTCCGACCCTCCCGGCGTCGATGCTCCGCCAGGAGATGTATCAGGCCGATGTGAACGTCTGGCAGGACGCGGCCGGCCCCCATGCCGAACCTTCGGTGAGCCTGTCCGCGGGCTTCGCGGCCAGCTCGAGCACGGGTCTCTCGGCCTCTGCGCGAGCCCGCACGGGCTCCGGCGCCAAGGGCTCGTTTCCCGTCTCCCGGGAGGCGGCCACGGCCAAGCGCTTGCGGATGGAGCTCGATCGGGCGCGGCGCAAGTACCAGCAGGCCGTCGGCCGGAGCGACTGCCGGAGGCTCGGAGCCGGGTACCGTTTCACTCTCGGCGCCCACCCGATCAAGATGCTCAACGGCGAGTACACGGTCACGGCCCTCGACGTCGAGGGCACACACCCCGACTTCCTGGGCGACGACGAGCCGGTCTACAGGAACCGTTTCCGCTGCGTACCATCCAGCGTCGCGCCGAGGCCCAAGCGCCCCAAGCGTCGGCCCCAGCCGGGCATGGAGGTGGCGAGGGTCGTCGCGTTCGCGGGAGCGGAAGCCCTGCCCGGCCTGGAGGCGAACGGTGCCGGCTACGTGCGCGTGCGCTTCCGCTGGGACATTCTGGACGACGAAGGGACTGACAACGGGAGCCTGGAGATTGGCTGCGCGACCGACGACGTCTACTCCGTGTGGCTTCCCGTCGTGCAGCCGTGGGCCGGCGCAGGGTACGGGGCGCAGTTCATTCCGCGCGAAGGCATGGAAGTGCTCGTGGGATTCATGGAGGACCAAACGGAACGGCCCGTGATCCTGGGGTGCCTTTACAGCGAGACGAACCGGCCGCCGTGGCCGGAGTATGTCAACCATCAAAAGGTCGGGATCCGGTCGCAGAGCCGACCGAACCGTCGCGGCTGGAGCGAGATCTCGATCGACGATCGGGCGAACAACGAAGTCGTCTCCCTACGGGCCCAGCGCGACCTCGACGTCACCGTCCTGCGCGAGTCGAAGACCATGGTGGGCGCCGACTTCGTCGCGACCGTTCGCGGCGGCGCGAACTCACACGTCTTCCGCGATCGGACCGAGCGCGTCGACGGATCGGCGACGACGACGATCGCTGGTGGCGAGATCATCCACGTTGGCGCGAACCGCTCGACGGACGTCGGCGGTACGAACGAGCATCGCGTGCGTGGCAGCGAGACCGTGAATGTCGACGGATCGCAGGTGGTCATCGTTGGAGCCGGCGCGCGGTACCAGTTTGCCGGCACCCGGAACGCCGCTGTGAAGGGCGATGACGTGACGACCGTCGGCGAGCGGCACATCCTCACCGTCGGCACGGCGGGGACTTCGGTCGCCGAGAGCAACACGTACGTCTGGGGTCAGTGCCGTGTTGGGTCGAAGGACCGGCTCGTTATCGACTCGGAGACGGAGATCGTCCTACGCTGCGGGGACAGCGAGCTTCACATCAAGCCCGACGGCATCACACTCGACGCCAAGACGGTCGGGGCGAAGGCCTCGAAGCAGCTCTCACTGTCGGGCAGCGGACCTTCGCTGAGTCTGGGCGATGACGTTCAGGTCATGTCCAAGCAGATCACGATGCAGAGCCAGGCCGCCCGGCTGACCCTGTCGAGCTCGGCCGCCCTGACGTCCTCCTCCGTAAGCCTTGGGCAACCGACACAAAACCAGATGCCCGCGTCGCAGCCGTCGGCCGCCGATCCCAACGCATTCAAGCTCAAAGTGGTCGATCCCGATCACATGCCACTCGCCAACTGCAAGTACCTCCTCGAGCTCGGCGGCAAGACGACCGAGGGCACGACCGATCCGGCGGGCGCAGTCACGGGCTCGGCGCCGCCTGGTGTCACGACGGGGCGCTGCACGGTCTGGACGGGCGACTTCCCCGTGGGCCCGCACATGACGATCGACCTCCATTTCGAGACGATCGAACCCGTGACCGACCTCGCCGGGGCGCAGAAACGTCTTCGGAATCTGGGCTATTTCAATGGCGACCCGACGACGGAGATGAACTACCACCTGCGGGACGCCGTCCTCGTCTTCCAACATGCGCAGGGCCTGCCCTACACGGGCCTCCTCGACGACGCGACGACCGGCAAGCTCGCCGAGATCCACCCCTGACCCGATTCTCGGAGTCCATCAATGGGCAATCCATTTCTCGTGCAGCAGTCCGCTTCGGTCACGCCCGGTCAAACGGCGACGTGCCGCGCCGACGGCGAGACGTTTCTCGGCCCCGAGGTGAAACCGGATCCGGCGAGGCGACTCCCCATCGACGCGACCGGGCACTACGTCCTTCACAGCGACTCTTCGGACACGAATCCTCCGCTCACTCTACAGGTCAACCAGGCCGGATGGGCACTTGTTGGCTGGATCGCGGCGACGGCACCCTTCGTACCGTTGAAGGCGGACATCCCTGGAGGCCAGCCGATCTCCGCGGTGCTGGTGGCCGACCTCGATCCGGGGGCCATAGAGGTCTTGCCCAGCGCCCCGGGGGGCCCTGGGCACAAGGGCGCGTCGCGGCTCGTATATAAAAACGTGGACGATATCGAGCGACACGATCCCAACGAGGTACTCGATCCGGAGAATCCTTTCGTTCGGGGGAACCCGCTGAGAGCGCCACAGCTGGCTGTGGGGTGGCCAGACCTGATGGACGGCTGGATTGCCTTCGATGTGATTGCTCCCCCGGAGTCGGACACTTGGGATGAGATCGTTCCACGGCTGCGCGCAACGCTCATCCTCACGCGCCGGTCGGGCGCCGACACAACGCTGCAGACTCTCGTGTTTGACATGATCGACCCGGAAGCGCGTGTTTCCGAGCGCGCCATCGCCGAACAAGATCCGCTGCTTCAAGGATACCTTATCGCGAACAACCGCAAGCTCATTCCGCCGTCCTTCTTCGACGCGAAGTCGCCTTCGGGAGCGATGTGGAAGGCGGCCGTCGATCTTTTCGCTGACGACGGAATCCTGGAGACGGAAATCAAGGCCTATAGCAAAGTAGTCGACGAATCGACGATAGAGCATCGCAAGGTCATCATAGAATCCATACGGAGCGCGCTGGCGAACACCATCGGCCTCTGGCAGGACGGCAGCGAAATGGCCGCGCTCTTGAACGCGAAGCTCCTGCGCGTCGCCGATCGAACCGTTGCGGTCGAAGACTTCGGCAATTCTTCGTGGATCACGCGGTTGCTTAGCCAAATCGGGAAGCAGCTTCGGATCTCGCAATGGCTGACCGCGATCGCCGCTTGCGAGAAGTCGAGGGTCGACCTGTCGTCGTCCCCGAACGCGGCGCCGGCCCCGGGGGCTGTCCCATCCCTTTCGGTCGTCGCGAAAGAGCTCCTTTGGCTGAGTAATAGCAAGTCCTTCGGCTCGTATCGATATACCTTCAAGTTCGGGTCGGTTGGGCCCGCCGATCTCACTGCGTTGAAGAAGGAGATCAGCCGCCTGCCTAAGTGGGCGCAGAAGCTCATCCCGACCGTGCCGAGCGCGAAGACCACGATGGCCAAGGGCGTTCAGCTCATGATCGCCGTATTCAAGCTCACGGTATCCGCCGAGAGCTCGCTGCAGGTAGGCGTCGGACCGATGGCGCGCGACAACTACTCCACTCTCTGGGGAGAGCACACGTTCTACGGCGTGACCTACGAGGTCGCGGCCGGCCTCGGTTCGATCCCCGGCCTTCCCGATCACATGCAGATCGACTCGCCTTTCATGGTGAGCGCGGACGCGTTCGCTGACGCGCTCTTCGAGGTGAAGGGCGCGGGGGTGCAGGCTGGCGTCAGCCCTCCCGCAATGAGCGGTACTACGGTGGGGCTGTCCGTCCGCAGGATGACCTTCAACCTCCAGGACGGAACGGTACTCGAAGGCGACCTACCCGAAGGCAACCTCGTCCCGGATCCAGTATTCGGCCTCAGCTCGTCGGATCCGAAGAAGGTGGTGAACCTGGCCAAGGCGAGAAGTAAGAAGGAGTTCTTCGAAAAGGTCTGGAGCGTCGGGGCCGGAGTCGAGTTCATCGCAGGCCGGCTGGTGCTGGGCCATCCGAACCCGGAGCAATGGGTCCGTCCGGCGAAGGAGAGGACCGCGGAAGGGGGCGACGGCCGGACCGTGGCGTCGTTCTTCAAGCTGGACTCGGCTGACATCAACACCGACCTGAAAGGTTGGAGCCGGCGCTTCCTCCTCGAGTCGCTCTTGGCGGTGGACCTCTATCTCTTCAACGGCACGCCGGCATTCAGCGTGATCGGCCACGCCTCGCCGGAGGGCACGCACCGCCACAACCTGATCTTGTCGCAGCTGAGGGCCGCGGCCGTGAGGCAGGCCATCCTTGACGCGATCGTCATCAATCCGGACTTCGTCGTCGCCGACGGCGATGGGGACGAGTTGGCCAAGCGAACGCCGGTGGACCCGAAGCTCGACCGGCTCGATCCAAAGAACAAGGACGCGAAGACATTCGACGAGGCCGACCCTGACGGAGACACGAGGAAGAAGGAGATCTTCGAGAAGGCACATACGGAGCAATCGGCGCAGTGGCCGAAGTTCCGGAAGGTGGTGATCTACTGGTGGGGACAGTTCTTCGCGAAGGTCGAGACCACGGGCAGCCAGAGCGATCAGGACGCGAATCAGCCTCCGCCTATAGGTCCGACGCAGCCGCAAGAGGCGCCACCCGGCCAGTCTGACCCCACTCCGGTGGCATGATGGCATGGAGCGCGAGAGTCTGGCCGCCCGTGTGGGGTGCGAACCGGAGATGGATGGCAGGCACGTTGGTCCCGAAATTGTCGGCGCTCGTCGCCGCTTGCGGAGTCCTCGCGTGCGGCCATCGCAGCACAACGACGCATCCAGCGCCTCGCACTCTTGATGTCTGCGCCGGCGATGATCCGGCTTCGAAGCTCCAGGACTGGCCGATGGGTACGGAGGTACACGACCCGTCGCCGGAGGCACGGTTCGCGGGCCTCGAGGTCCTCACGAAAGGCGCGCGTGTGACTGGCGCGCAGTCGCGCGCATCGGTCGAGCCGTACGTTCAACCGATGGACTTTCGATGGTGCTACGTCGCTGTCTTCAAGGACATTGCGATGGAGGCGGTGGAGATGACCGTCCATATGGTCGTCGGCCTCCGCGGGGAGGTCGCCGACGTGAGCGTTCACTCGGACAGTTCGCAGGTCGCGCTCGATCGGTGCGTGACGGGGCACCTTCACCACGCGTCTTTCCCTCGGGCCGTCGCGCTCGTGGACGTGACGTACGCGGTGCGCTTCGTCCCGCCGGCGGGCGCAGCGGCCAGAAAGCCCACGGCGCCGACCGCGCCCGGGGCAATCCGTTGGGCGCAACGCTTCCCGGGCGCATCCGCCATGCGTGTCGACGACCTGGCTGTCGACAGTCAAGGCCACGTCGTCGCTGTCGGTACGGTGACGGGCCCTGTGACGCTGGGGGACGTTAGCCTCGTGCCACAGCAGGCTGCGACACCATTTGTCGTACGACTGGACTCTCAGGGGCACGCGGTCGGCGGCGCGCTCGTCGCAGCTCTCCCGCATGGCGACGCGTGGCTCCTCGTCGCGGTCTACGGCGACGACGTAATGGTGGCGGGCCCAGCAAGCACCGGGCCCGGCTGGAGTGCGGAGCATTCTCCCGAAGGTGCTCCGTTCCTCGCCCGCGTCGGACCAGACGGCAGTGTTCGGTGGACACGCGCTTTGCCCGTGCAGAAGATCACGGCGCTGGCGGTCGGTACCGACGGCGCCATTGCGTTTGCGGGGACGCTAAAGGAGCGAGCTGGAACAGAAACGACCATGCTGGTGCGCTGGTCAAAGGACGGAGTGCCGATTTGGCAGAAGGTCCTCGGGGAGCCCGGCAACGCCGACTTTCACTTTCCCGCAATCGCGCGGAGCGTAGTCATCGACGGCGATAGCGCAGTCATCGTGGCGGGGACGGTGCAACCGTTCATGCACGCGCACCTCGACTTGGGACAGGGAATCGTGAACATCCGCGGCGAGCCTGGCTTCATCGCGAAGTTCGGCGCCGATGGCCACGCGGTCTGGACCCGGGGCATGGCTTTCGGTGAGCCGTACACGGTCGCCGCCGCAGGTGGTACAGTCGCCGTAGGCGGCGAAGCTACCTGCGGCTCGGAACGCGACGAGGGCTTCGTACTCGATATGGACGACCAAACGGGCGCGAGTCGCTGGGCGTATAGGCTGCCGCAGTCGCGATACCTCATCGGTCGAGTCGCAGTCTCGCCGGATGGTGGGGTTTCCTTCACGGAGAGGGACGCGGAAGCAGACGACAAGGAGGTCGTGGGCAGCATTGATCGCACGGGAACCGTCGCGTGGACACGCCAGGTGTACGCGCCCGCTAACGGACCCCAACTACCACCCAAACTGGTGGCGACCCCGTCCGGGCTCGTCCTCCTCACGACCCGACGGCCTCCTCTGAGTGATACTGGGTACATTGTCGGACTCGTGAGGTAGGACGATGGCACTCACGCTAGTGGTCGGCGGGACCGCCGATATAGCCGAGATGATGCGACGGCAGATGCGGGGATGCAACTGTCGTGTCGCCGGCCCAAACGGCATGTCTTTCGCGGGGCACCGATCGTCTTACGCATATGTGAGGACACCATGGATAAAAAGCGCTATTGGACACGCCTTGCGAATGGCAAGGAGCAGGGCCCATTCACGGCCGAGGCTGTGCAGCGTAGTGTGCGCGAGGGTCGGATCCCAAACTCGGCGTTAATTCGCGAGGGCGATGACGGACAATGGAGCGCAATACGCGCCACCGTACTTCCCTTCGAACCGCCGGCACCTGTCTTTCCCCATGCGCGCGAAGACGACACGACAAGCGTTCAACGGCCAGACGACGGGAGCGCCGGCGCATCGAGCGTGGGCACGAAGCACCCGTGGAGGGGTTGGCTGACGATTCTTTTCGCCCTTTGCGGCGTCGGCCGCCTCTTGACGGCGATGGCGAGGGACCATCAGAGGGACGAGCAACGCGCACTGGTCGACCGCCTGTATAGCTCGCCGATGGCGACGTGCTCGGGCGACTGTTACACGGCAACTGGACGGATTGGAGACCCCGATAGCTCGTCGCCGTCGAGTTGCCACAGTGTGTGCGTGCGAGCGAAAACAGCCGCACCGGACATCGACTTCGTCGCAACGTACAAGGGCTGTGCGCTTCTCTGTCTGCTAGATATCACGGATGCAGGTAGCGCCGATGTTGAGGACTGCGTGGGCACATGCGTCGCGGACGCTGTCGAGCGTCGCGCAGCGAGGACGCCGTGAGGTCATTGGCCCGGGGGCAAGTCCGAGCTGCGAAAGCGCCGCGCGCGCTGTTCGATCGCCAATGCGAGCCTATCGATGATCTTTTCGGGGCGGGAAGCCCCCAGATCCGGCGCATCCTTGAACCGAGTGGGCGTGGAGAGGCCTTCCGAGGCCCGATTTGACCTCTCGATCGAGTCGACAGCCTTCTCGACGAAGCCGAGCGGTGAGCCGATCGCGCCGGGAAGCCTCTGGGGGGAGCCACTCAACGAACCAATCGAGCCGCACGGGTTTTCGATCGAGGCGATCGGTTTCTCGATCGTCGCGAGTGAGTCTCCGATTGACTCGATCCGGCTCTCGATCGCGCCGATCGAGCTCCCGATCGGCTGGACAGAAGACTCGGTCGGCTCGATCGGAAGCCTTGTCGACTCGAGCGAAAGGTCGATCGGGTCGATCGGAAGGTCCATCGCGTCGATCGAGAGGGCAACCGCTGCGATCCATAGCTCGATCGACGCGATTCACTCTCTCGTCGATGCGATGGAGACGTTGGTCGAGCCGGTCGGTTCGTCTCTCGACGATTTCGACTCATCGATCGACTCGCTCGAGAATGTCGCCGCCGCGGTGAAGTCTGCTGGTGGCCCGTCTGACTCGATCGAGCGCCCGCTCGGCAACTGGCGCGGGCCACTCGGGTTCGCACTCGGCCTTCCTGGGTCACGGCAGCCTGAGCAGCGCCACGAGGATTGAGGGGGGCTGCCCGGTCTCGGCCGCACACCGCGCCGTGGGACCCTTTGTCGCGGGCCCGGGGCGCCTGCGCAGCTGCGGGCCGCACGGAGGCGCCTACTTGGTTCGGTATGGCGTGTGCTTCTCGGCCGAGTTCCGCTCGACCCTTGGGAGGACGGCATGCTCCATCAAAGTCCGGTCTTGTTCTCGGCGCTGCTCGGATGCGTCGCCGGTTGCTACGTCCCGATGGACGCCCAAGTCCCGGTCGCCGCCCTTATCGACCGTCGCCACTTCGATCCCGTCGCGAGCTATGCGTCCGTCGCCGCCAGGGCGGGCTACGAGGCGCAGCTCGTACGGATCGAGGCCCGGTACGTCCGGGACGACGGGACAGTGGACTCGGAGGCAGCCTACGTGAATGCGTGGCAGCCAGTCGTCCAGTACGACTTCGTCAAGCCGATCGTTCCCCCGAATCCCCGGGCTCGCTATACGATGCTCCTGCTCTCACTCTTGGCGCCGCACGTGGAGTGGCTCCCGGACTGGAACGGCGACGCGGTCCGGCCCACGATGGTCGACGGCCTCTACCTGAGGGCCTCCGGCGCGACGGACGAGGCGCCGGCCGGCGCGACGACGCCGCCGCGATGCAGCTTCGGCGCGCTGTGGGCGCTCGCGAAGGGCCGCGGCGCCCCCTCGAACGCGACGGCCACGATCACGTACGACGCGGCGGGGTACGACGTCTCCATCGACGGAACCGCTCTCCGTTTGGCCGTCGACCACGACTGTCGCGAGGTGCCCGCGCCCGTTGCCGCTCGCGGCTGACGTTGAGGACGCACCGTTGGCCAGCTCGCCCGGCACCATGCGCAGCAGCGGAACATGGTAGCCGCACCGGGCCTGCTTGGCGTCCCACATGACTCGCTCGAACGCCCGCTCGGCAACTGGGGCGGGCCACTCGGGTTCGCACCCGGCCTTGCCAGGTCTATGGAGCCTCTGCGGAGGGCGGTCGTCCCCGCGTGCCGAACAAGCACCACGCTCAATCGACCTCGATCCACGTCTGTCCGGCGTCCTGGACCTGGATCCGCCCGCCCCACTGGCAGACGCACTGGCTGGCATCGGACAGCAACGCGGGGCCGCCTCCGGTGATGGCGACGCTCTTCGAGCCCGGCGCCCAGGGGCCGGCCGCCGCGGGGACACACGGCTGCGGAGTCAGCGTTCCGCCGGCCGCCGACGTCGCTGCGGCGACCTGAGGGTTGATCGGGGACTGGCAGACGCCGAAGGGCGCGAGGTTCGTCGCCGGCTTCATGTCCTGCACCGTGGCCACTGGGTTCGTGCCTCCGTAGGTTCCGTTCGTCGGCGCGACCGTGAGCGTCGACGGCGAGCTCCCCATGGAACACCCGAGCGTGGCGCCGTGAATTACGAGCTTGGCCATCGGCTACCCGCTAGGCCACGCGTTCGACGCCGTAGAGAAACACCTCCAGCGACGGCGGGGCACCGATCAGATTCAGCTGGATTTGCAAACGGTCCTCGATGTCCAGCCAGAGCACGTCGCGCACATTGATGCGGTAGGCCACGGCCCCGCGCCGGCTCGGGATGGCGGCGGGCGGCTCGAACTCCACGGCGATGGCCACGCCACCGACCGCGGAGTGAAGCAGCGGGGAGATGGCGGCCGGGCTCGCCATCTTGAGGAGGCTGGGCACGCGTTCGCGGAGGAAGCCCTCGTCCGCGCCGCTCAGCACCAGCAGCGGCCTCTTGCCCACGAGATCCCCTCGCGCGAAGGACAGCCGGAAGGTGGTCTCGTTGACGCGCTGGAACGGGAGGACGGTGGTGCCGTCGCGCGCCGCCTCGTTGACGCGCTTCTCGATGCGCTCGAAGAGCCACGGAAAGACGCTCCCCGGGTCGTCGTGGTCGTAGGGAGGGGCGATCTCCAGGATGCCGAAGGCCAAGAGAGCGCCATGCGCTGCGACGAGGATCTCGTAGAGCTCGCGCGGATGCGCGGAGCGACGCAATGCGACGTCAATCAAGAGCGGCAAGTGTCGCTGCAGGATGACCGAGAGCTGGAGACTCGGGAGATCGGCGGCGGCTACCGAGGCGAGATGGAACGGATGGTCGGCCCGGTACCGAGCGAGCTCGCGGTGGCGCGCTTCAAAGGCTTGGATGAGGCTGCGCAGCCCCCCCTCCAGGGCGCTCGACGCGCGCACGCGAAGGATGGTCGGGAGCACATCCCGCTCGATCCGTGTCCTTCTCCCGATGGTCTCGGCGCGTCCGAGCCGCAGCGCCTCGACGCCTTCGTGGAGCTCCTCCTGAAAGAGGATCTCCGGCTTGGCGCGGAGCCAGGCGATGTCGGACGCGTCTTCCGCCGCCGTCGCGACGTAGCGCGTCGAGCGCCCGGGTCCTTCTTCCTCGGTCACGTTGGGCCCTCGAAGGATGACGCGCGGCACGGCGATGTACACGTCGCGCGTGCTCTTGGCGCCTGCGGCTGCGTCCGGGATGAGGCGCCGGAGAGGCGCTTGCCCGTGAATGTGGACGACCAGCCCGCTCGGGAAGATCGCCTCAAGACGCCGAACGACGATCTCTCCGCCGGCCATGGCCGCCTCGTCCAGCGCCAGATCCGCGATCCCATAAGAGTCCGGGATGCAGCGACGCGTACGCAAAGAAAGGAGATCTTCCACGTACCCGTCGCGTGCCTGGAGATGCGCCGGTCGGAGCTGCAGTGTCCTCGGCCAGTGGGGTTTCATGGGGCCTCGAGCCTTCCTGCGACCGACAGCGTGAATGCCTGGCGCATGTAACGGAGGTGCGGCTGGATCAGCACTTCCATGCGGTGGATGCCGGCCGAGCCCTCCACGTCGGTCACCTTCACCTTGGCGTTGCGAAGGGGGTACTTCAGCCGCGTCGCGGGGGAAGCGCTGTCCATGACGACGACGTATTGCGACAGCCATTCGTTGAGGTCGCGCTCGACTTCGACGCGCTCTCGGTGGGCGCCGATGCGCTCGCGCTCGATCACTTTCAAGTAGTGCGCGAAGCGGCACGCGAGGAGCAGGTACGGGAGGCGCGTGCCGAGGAGGTGGCTCAGCGTGGCCGCGGGGCCCCCCTCGGTCGATCCGTAGGAGCGCGGGATCTGGACGCTGTTGGCGGTCGTGAAGCGGAGCGTCGCTCGAATGGGATCCCAGGTCAGCGGGATGAACCCGAGCTCGCTCAGACTCTGCTCGAGGCGCCGCGAAAGAACGACTTCCACGGCTGGTTTGAAGTGCAGAGGACCCAGCGCAGGATGGGAATCCAGCACCGCCGGTCGATCGTCGTACGTCCCCAAGATGCCCGTATACGACCGATACCGCGCAAAGCTGTCGGCCATCCGTACGGCGAAAGGAAAGATGGGACTGCCCCAGAGGGTGTCTTGCGAACCGGTGACCCGCTCGTCGTAGACGAAGCGGCTCGCTCCGACGCCTGTCTCCCGATACGGAAGACGAAGCAGCACCCGCGGGAGGAGCACACCGATGTAGCGGCTGTCTTCGGTCTTCCGGAAGGCGGCCCAGCGCTCCGAGCCGGGCCGCTCGAACGCAGCTTCTGGTTGAGTCATCGCCTGAAGCTCCGAGAACGCGCGCACACCGAGGAGCTCGGGCGACGCGGCCAGGAGCACCGGCGCATGCGCCATCGCGGCGACCGAGGCAACGCGGCCAAGAAGCGCGACTTCCGGGGGCGAAGCGGACGCCGCCCAGTCGGCGACGATGACCCCGTAGGGACGGCCGCCGTGCTGGCCGTACTCGGCGGTGTACACGGTCTGGAAGAATCGGGTGTCGGTGGCGTCGGACTGCCCGGCGAAGTCCGCCTCCAGCTCCTCCTTCGAGTAGCTCCAGATGAGGACATCGATGTTCTCGTGGAAGTCGACGCGCTCGACGACGAAGGCAAGCCCTCGCCACGCCGCCTCCAGGGCCTGGAACCTCTCGTCGTGCAACACGGCGTCGACGATTCCGGCGATCTGGGCATCGAGCTGGGTGATCGCCCGATCGATGCGCTCGGTGGAGAGGGGTGCCGTCACGGCGCACCCGGCTCGACGGCAAAGAGGGCGACGTCGGTCAGAGGCAGCCCGAGCACGTGATGGATCCCCATCTGGCCGGTCTTGATGACGGGCGTGAACGCGTCGCCCTTTTCGAGCTTGAAGTAGAGAGTCCCGGGGCCGCCGGGCAACGTTCCGGGCGGCCGGGGCTCGTGCTTCAAGGGCACACCGACCGTCGCGCTGCGGACCACCTCCGAGAGGTAGGTCCATGATGCCACCTTGAACTGCTGGGGGACACGCACCCGCAGCTCGTCCGCGTCGGTGCCAGTGACGCCGAGGAAAAAATCGTTGCGGAAGATGGCCGGCTCGTTGAGATCGGCGAAGAGCGTGGTCGCGTCGTAGCGAATGAGCGGGATGCGGCGGTGATGGTCGGTGCCGAGCGCGTCGAGCACGGCCCCGAGGCCCGCGAAGAGCTCGGCGAAGACGGGACCGAGATGGTCGTACTGGAAGGCGGGGATCCGGTGCGTCCCGGCGCGCGTGAAGGGCGCGAGAGCGCCGAGCAGCTCCGCGAGCACCCGGTAGGCGACGATGGGATGCACGGCGCGCTGGCGCACGAGATCGGCGATGCGCGGAACGAAAGAGCCTACGATGCTCGCGAGCCAGCGCTGCACCACCTCGGTCACGTCGCGGGGCGAGGTGCGCGCCTGCAGCGCTTGTCTCGCCAGGAGCGCGTCGAGCGCTCTCCGGAGCTCCCGCCGGAGAAAGGGCGAGGCGCCGACGGCCAGCACCGGAGGCACGAAGGCCTCGTCGAAGGCCAGCTGCCCGGCGGCGGAGCGAACCACCCGAGCGCACGGGAGCGTGACGAAGTCCTGCAAGGCCTCGCCTTCGAGCAAGAGCTGCACGTTGGGACGAAGCCAGTCGACGCGCACAGGCTCGTGGCCTCTGGCGAAGTCCGGTACGAGGACGCTGTCGCGGACGTACCGCTGCACCTCTCTCGAATCGCCGTCGACGTTGGGTCCCCCGTGCAGGCGACGGATCCCCACGTAGACCTCCCGCGCGTTCTTCGGGCCGAGGTCGCGGATGGGAATGGCCGGCGTCGCGGCTCCGTCGGCCGCGTCGAACGCGATGGGCGTGCCGTCGGGAAGGATGGCATCGAGCTTCTTCAGCGCCAGCTCGCCGGCACCGATGGCGCGGGCGTCCCAGCGGATCTCGTGGATGCCCCAGGTGTGATCGAAGAGAGCTTCTAGTCGGTGGGCGATGAGCTCCTCGTGGTAGCGGTCGAGGAGCTGGAAGTGGTGCGAGCCGAGCTCCAGTCCTTGCGTCCAGTGGGGCTTGTGCAGCATGGGAAGTTTCTCCTCGGCCTCAAACGAACACGCGCCGGGCGCCCGACGCGTCTTGCAGCAGTCGTACCCGCGCGCGCAGCGGCTTTTCGCGGTCGGCCGTGTATCGCGTGTCGACGCCGAGGCGACCTCCCGCACGGCGGCCGAAAGAGCAGGTAGGTGCGTCTTTCGGCGCCACCTCCACCTCGAGCTCGATCTCCACCGCCCCTGCGAAGATCTGCCGTGTCAGCCGTTCGAGCTGCGCATAGGCCTCCCCGCCGTCTGGCATCAGGCTCTCGTAGGTCTCCGCATCGACAGGACCGATCGAGAGCCGCACGAGGCTCTCGGCTTCGGTGCAGCCGTCGCCGTACACCAGGCTCTCGCCGAGGCGGCACCGCGCGCCGCCCAGCGTCGCTCGCTCGGCCGGCGTGAACGCGACGAACCGGCGCACTCCGGCCTGAAGACGCGCGTTCCAGCCGGGGTAGAGGCGCCGGAGCAGTCCCTCGGCGCTCGGCAGATCGATGGTCTGGGGCTGGCCGCGCTGGTAGTCGGCGAGACCCAGCGCCGCCATCGGCGCGAGCGGCTCCTCGCCGGCGTTCGCCCAGCCGTCCACGCCGGCGAGCGAGCGGAGGCGCTTGCTGAGCGCATCGTCGCCCCGAAGATCGAAGCCGCCCTCCAGCGCGTAGACCTTCCAGGCGGCAAAAAGGAGAGACAGCGCCCGGTGGTGAAAGACGTCGTAGAACGCGCGAAGGGTGCCGTCGTCATCGTCGTAGAGAACCTCTTCGGTCCACTCCGGGGTCAGCGGAGACGCCGTCCCGAGAAGGCCGAGAAACGTCGTTTCCACCCGGGCGCTCCCGTCCTCGATGGTCAGCGACGCGACGTCGCTCGAGGGGAACGCGAGCCCGGGCGAATGGGCAAACGTGATGCGATCCGAGAACGCCGTCCTGTCGACCGCGCCCACGTCGGCGCTGAGCGCGTACTCGATGAGGCGCACTAGCTCGAAGAAGTCGAACCGCCCGGGCGCGTCCCGGAGCTCGGCGAGGAGCTGGTCTCTCATGGCTTCTCCGGCGGCCAGACGATCCGGGCGCCGCTCTTCACGCAGCTCGCCGTGCAGCGATAGAAGCGGCTGACGCTGGCCTGCGCCTCGAAGGCGGCGTGAAGGAGCCGGACGAAGAGCGCGACGTCGCCGAGGCCCTGGAAGGGCGTCTCGTCGATCGCCATGCGTACCTCGTAGCCGCGGCACGCCCGCGCGGGATCCGCCGCTGTCTCGACGTCGATCGCACTGACCGCTGCGACCCGGGTCACGTGCGCTCGCACGATGGCGGGGTCCACACCATGACGCGGCACGAGCGCGAGGAGGCGGGATTGCAGCGCGAAGAGGGGGTCGCCGTCGGGCACGGCGGCGCGCACGCTGACCTGGAGCGCGAGCTCGGCGCCCACGAGCGGCCGGACGTACGCCGAGGCCGCCACGAGGTTCCGGGCCCGCACTCCCGGCGGCATGCCCGGACCCGCTTCACTCAGCTCGCCAGGGCGGATGGAACTGGCCCGCCCCCGGTTGGTGGCCAGAAGATCGAGCGAGATGACGTGCGGGGCCAAGTTGGGCGCCCGACCGCGCGGACTGGTCAGGCCCACGACGAGATCCGGCTCCGACCGCGTGGGCGACGTCACGCGCTTTGTCGAGAACGCGTAGGGGAACCCCCGCTCGATGGCGCCCGCGCCAAAGCGCCGGACCGGCACGAGCGGAATGCGAGGCGCGGCCTCGTCGTCCCGCGCGGCCGCCGAAGCTCCGACCACGGCATAGATGCCACCGTCCTCCCGCGAGAGACCGGCGACGCGGACGGGCGCGCTCGATCGACCCGGCTCGAAGACCCACGGTTCGGCCGTGGACGGGAAGAGGTTCACCGCGGGTACGCAGTGCGCGCGGAGGCCGGCGGGCGCGATGGCCGCTCCCGCTGGCAGCGGCTCGCCGAACCAAAGCGTGACGGTCGCGCGTCGCGCCGAGGTCCCGCGAAGCGCCGCTGTAAGCCCCCCCAGCTCGAAGAAGCAAAACTTCTCCGGGAGGAGAAAATACTCAAGGAGGAGGGACATCCCGGTGTACGGACCGTCGGGCTCGGGAGCCAGCGCATGCTCGGCCCGCGTTCCGTAGGGCTGCACGCTCAACGGGGCCGGGCTCTTCCCTCCCTCGATGGACAGCTCGGCGCGCGCCGTGTGCCCGAGGATGTGCGCCACGAGGAGGAGCGTCGCATCGCGCGGCCCCTCGACGAAGAGCCGCGCCGTGCGCCCCACGCACTCCGCCAGCGCGAGCTCTCCGCCGGCCACGAGGTCAAACCGCAGGGCGTCCACACCGCGGCCCTGACGCTCGATGCGTGCTCCGTCGCACCGCCATGGGCCCACGCGAACGTCGCTCACCGTCCGGAAGCGGCACGGACTTGGGCCCTTCGTTCGAATTTCGGCCCCGGCGGGCACCCGACGAACCGACCGGTCCGACGACAGCTCCACGATAGTGGCCGCGGGAAAGGGCCGCTGAAGGTCCGGCGCCACGACGTCGGCGAGCGCGCGCTGCCCGTCGCTCTCGAATTCGCGGATCCGGTCCACCGCGGCGGCTCCGAGATAGAAGAGCCCCTCGCGGACGCGCTCGAGCGGAGCATCCGTCGACGGGGTTCCGAGGGCTCCGGCAAGGGCTGGCAGCGCTCTCGCAAACTGCTCGGCCAAGGCCAGGAGGCCGTGCACGTCGGTGTTCGGCAAGCGCGCCATTGGCTACCTCACGCTCAGGCGGTACTGGGAATCGAGCGTCGCCGTGAACCGGGTGGGCGAGGGCCGGCCGTCGATCACGAGAACCCCTTGGATCTCGGCCCGCAAGGTGAGATCGAGCGAATCAGTCACGACGGGAATCACCTGCACGTGGCGAAGGCGAGGCTCGTAACGCGCCAGCGTCCGCTCCAGGTTCGCCGTCCACGCGTCGATCATTGGGAACGAATGAAAGAGGTGCGTCACCTCGTCGACGCCGTACTCGGGTGCGAGAAGGAGCGCCCCGCGGCGACTGCCGCAGATGCGCTCCACGTCCGCGGCGACGTCGTCTCGGACGCCACTCCCTCGCGGAATCGGGAGCCCGGCGATCTCGGCAAAGAGGCTCATGAACGTTGCTTCCGGTCGTAGGTCGCAGTGACCTGGCCGCTCCCCTGCTTGAGCGTGAACTCGATTTTCTCTGCGCGAAGCCCGACATCCCCGAGCGTCCCGTGCTCGCCTTCCACGAGGTCGTCGGTCTTGCCCGAGCGAAGCTCCGCGTAGGCGACGGTCGCCTCGGTGAGCGTGAGCGTCGCGTAGACCTCCTCTTTCCCTCCCGGATCCTGGCGCACGAACTCGAAGCCCACTTCGTCCAGCACTTCGTTGCTCCAGAGGGCACATAGAAAGTGGGCTGTTGCCGGGCTCCACGGATGGATGACCGAGATCGGCTCGTGCTTCGTGACGGCGTGCTTGCCGCGGCGGACGTCGTGAGGGACGTCACCGCGGAAGCGCACGGCCAGACACAGGGTGCGGCCCTTGCCCGCCCGCGATCCGTCCTCCAGAAACCCGCCTTGCGACGAGCCCTTCATGTGCATGTACGCCATCGCCTGGTGACCGATTCTCACGAGTGCCTCGCTGTCTATCCGAGAGGAAATGGAAGCCTTGCGCCTGGGCGCGGGCCGTAGTCAGCAAAGGTCGCGCCATGGCGCTGAAGGACGAGCCGAGAGAAGCGGAGCGCTTCGCCGCGTTCGGCGATGGCGCGATGGATGAGCGCGCCCTGGAGCCACAGCTCCCCATCGCGGCACCCGCTCGCGTCCACGTCGAGCACGAAGCGATCACCCCACCCGAGCACGCCTCCGGTGAGCTCGTGCTCACAGGTGGGGTCCATGCCGAGAAGGCGCGGTCGTGCGATGCGGGTGGCCTCGTCCTGCATCCCGAAGGGATCGTGCAAGTCGAGGAATTCGGTCAGCCGGGCATGCTCGGCGAGGCGTGCGGGCGGCATCCGCGCATACGCGCTCATTCTCCAGGCGTGGTTCTGCCCGAGGAGCGCCCGGCGGGACGGCGTGACGCGCGCGATGTTCGTGGCGCCCTCGCGGGGCGAGCCGATGTCGCCGAGACCCAGCGTGGCCGTGAGCGCGCCGTCGCAGGCCAGGACCTCCCCTTCGACGACGCCCCCTGGCGGCCCGGGAAATGCGTCGAGCCGTCCGAAGATGGCACGGAGCTCGGTGCGCCCGTCGTGGGCGGCCGCGCGCTGCTCGAGAGCGAAGTACGTCTCGCGCGGATCGAAGGGGCTCGGCGTATCCGGCGTTTCCCAGGATCGGAGTGCCGTCCGGTCGGCCGAGCGGATCGACGTGGTGGCGAGCCCTCGCACGTCCAGGATCTCGGCGTGCGGCTTCTCGGCGGCGGAGAGAATCACTTCCGAGGCACCGCTATGCGCCACGGGCTCGATGGCGGACACGAACTGGTTGGTCGCGGGCGTGCAGAAGAGCCTCAGGCTTTCGCCAGAGAACCGCGAGGCGCCCTCGACGATGCGTGCGAGCGGCAACGTCACTTCGAGCCGCTCGGCGCCGCGCTCCACACTTCCGCCGAGGTGCAGATCGAAAAAGCAGAAGCTCTCGGGGAAGGCGTAGAGGTCCCGGAGCAGGCTGCTCGACGGGAACCGATCGGCGCGCGCGGAGACCAGCGCCGGCTCGTCGGTGTCGACCCGAACCCAGGCCATCGCCCCGGGAGGGAGCACCCTGTCGGCGATGATCTCCTTCTTCGCGTCGAACCACCTCGTGAGGCGCGGGTCGCGGCTGGAGTGGAGGGCATGAATGAGGTCGAGGGCGACGCTGCGCGGCTCGAAGTGGACGAACAGGCGAACGACATCCGGCAGCACGGCCCCAAGAGACACCACGGAGCGGCTCACCAGCGCGAAGCGCAGGACCTGCCGGCGTGCGTCCAGCCGATCGAGCACCACGTCCTCGACCGCCATGGGCGCCATCGCCGCCGGCCACACGGTTTGGAAGGGGACGCGCACCTGCCCGACGCGGGCGGCGAAGGTTGCACCCCTCCCGCCGCTTGATGCGGAGAGCTCCAGAATCGTCGACGACGGCCGCGGTCGAAGGCTCTCCGGCAGCGCGCGCGCCACGAGCGGCCGGACGAGCGCCTGGCCGTCGTCCTCGAGCCGGGTGTGCGCCACGGAGAACGCAAACGCGGCCGACTGAACGAGGCGGGCAACACGCGGATCAGCGTCGCGCGCATAGAGACCTTCCAGATGCGGTGCCTTCCGGGAAAGACGCCGCAAGTGCGCCCACAGGGCGTCGGCTTCCAGCTCGAAGCGCTCGCGCAGCATCACGGACTCCCGAGGCCGAGGCTCGAGAGAAGTCGCGTACGCGCCGGCGCGTCCTCCAGCGCCTCTTGCAGCCGCCCGACGAATGCCGCGACGTCGCCCGTGCTCTTCAGCGCGGTGAGCGCGTCGCGCACCGCGAGAAGCCGGTTCACTTCCGGGATCTGCTGCGCAATCGAGTCCGGCCCGAAATCGGAGAGCTGGCGAAACGTCAGCGAGGCCCGCACCGCGCTGGTACCCGCGGGCGCCGCGGCGCTGGTCACGACGAGATCCAGGCCGGGGCCATGGGCCGCGAGCACCTTGCCGAAGCTGTCCTTGTCGATCCGGACGGGGGTCCGCTCCTCGACCGGCCGCTTATCGCGACCCATGAAGTCGCCCACGAAGAGCATCCTCAGGGGAAGCTCGATCTCCGTCGGATCGTCCGCGGACTTGCAGACGAGGTTTAGGCGCTGGCGCGGTAGTGTCGACTCGTCATCCATGTCGAAGACTCGATGCGAGCGGCGTGCCGGGGCCGAGCCTCCTGGCGACAGGGACTCTCATCGGTCGGGCTTTCTGTCGGAATCATCAAGCACCGAAGCCGGATCGAAGAGCGTATCGGGGCTGAGCCTCGTCGGATTCGCGACGCGCACCGTGGCCGGGCTCGGATCGCACGGCGTCATCGGCGCGGTCACCGCGACGTCGCCCACGCAACAGGCCGGGACCGGGCCGAGCGGTAGCTCCTCTTCCGCTCTCTCATGGACTTCACGCAGGTACGCCGAGAGAGCGATCAACGTCCCACCCTCGGACGATTGGTCCTCCCGCCAATCGGCGACAATGAAGCCGACGACCATTTCGACCTCTTCGGCCCGCCCCGTCAGCCATGCGCGTGCTGCGTCGTCCGAAGGGGGATTGCGGATCTCGTGCTCATGCAGAAGCGCGGCCAGACGTTCCGCGTGGTTGATGATCGGCTGGAGCTTGGCCGGATAGTGAGGACCGAAGACAGTCATCGTTGCGCCCTGCGGGCGAGATGGCACCGCTCGCCCGAAATCATCGTCTCATGATCCATGGCTCGTTCACCCGATGCGGCCACACGGCCGCTTGCTCAACTGCGTTAACCGTGGCGGGCACTCGCCCAAGGCCTCCCCCGTGGACGGTTCCCCTTATGCGAGGCCCATGCCCGGACAGTGGTGGTTGCCTGAATACGCTGGAGCGCGCGGGTGTTCTTCTCCGAGGTGTGCCGAGTGGCAACGAGAAGACCAACGCGATGGCATCGCGGCTGCCACCCGTGAAGGATGCCTATTCTGCGGCGCCAAGGTGGCTTCTCGGCTGTCTCTCGCCACAACCATCCGCGCGGCACGTGCCTTGCTCGATGACGAGCTGGCCCATGACACTGATCGTAAAGGTTCATATCTTCGACGACGACGAGGGCGCGACGACGCTCGAGTTCACGCAATTTCCCGTGCGCATCGGACGCGACGAGGGCTGCGCGCTGCGGGTGAAGCACCCGCGCGCTTCTCGCCACCACGCGCGGATCGAACGCGTAGAGGACGGGGCGCTGCTCGTCGATGAAGGCAGCAGAAACGGCATCCTGCACAATGGCGTGAGGATCAATCCGCTCGAGCCGGTGCGGCTCAGGGACTGTGACCGACTCGCGATCGGGCCGGTCACGATGACGGTGCGAATCTGCGGGCTGACCGAGCTGCTCCCGGTCCATCCGACCCTTGCGGCGCAAGTGAAGGATGCTGCGTCGTTGGACGGAAGGCGCCCGAGCGCGTCGGAAGCAGTGAACGCCTTCTCCGGTCCGACGAGCGGCACAGGGGTCGCGCTTCGGCAGGCCGTTGGCCGGACGACGCAACTCTCCGACTTGGCAACGGATGTCGCTTTCCGATCGCCGCTCGCGGCGCAGCCCCCGGTACGCGCGCTGGCGCGCGGCTCCGACCAGGCGTCGAAGGACCGAGAGCGGATGACTGAGCCGCGCATCGCAGAGGTTCCGGCTACGAAGGAGCCGTCGCGCCAGGTCCTCTCGCGGCAGAGTTGGGTCACGGCGATCTTCAATCATGTGCTGGGTCGCGTTCGGCAGTCGGGCCGTCGCTTCGTCCTGTGGCTCCGCGGCCGAGCAACATGGTGAGCCCCATCGCGATGGACCCCCGTCGGCACGCCACTCGCAAAGGGCCGTAGATCATGACGACTGCTCGCGGCTCAAACAACGTCGAATCGGGGGCCACCGACGACGACGCCGCAACCGCGGCGATCGTTCGCAGGGCGCTGGAAATGCTCGACGCGGTCAAGCAGCTTCTCGACGCGCTCTCCCCATCGGAGATCCAGGCAACCGCAGCTCGCGTCTTCCTCGGCCGACTCGATGGGCGGCCCGACGTGCTCTGGAACGTCTACGGCAATCGCCACCAAGCGCTGGTGGCGGTGTTCGCCTCGCAACACGCCGCATTCACCCAGGTCGCACGCGCGTTCTTCGAACGGCGTCGGGCGTCTGGGAGCGACCCGCCCTCCGACTCCGAAGGCCCTGGGAAAGAGCGCCAATGAAGCGTCGGTGAGTCTAGGCGCCGTGCCGCGACTCATCGTAACGGCAGTACGCGGAATCCTTGGGCAGTTGTGCACCCGCCCGCAGCTCGGCTTGCCCCTGCATCGTCCCGGCCGTGACCCACGATTGCCGCGGATACGCTACGGGACGCCTGCTCGCCGACGGGCCGGTGGCTCCAGTGGGCGCGTTGTTTCACCCGAACGGCCGGTCGTGAAGGACCATGGCCTCCGTCGACTTGCAATGCCGGTTTGCAGCCTCATGGGACCAGCCGGACGTAGTTTTTCGCAAGGTCATGGGACCACCCCTTTTGCAGGCAGAAGGGACCACCCGCGAGGGAGGGGTGAGGAGATTTTCGCAGCCTCATGGGACCAGCCGATTTGCAGGGGGAAGGGACCAGCCGTTCCGTGCCCTCCGGCGGTTCAGGAGTCGAGCGACCGGGCAGTGAGTCAGGGTTCATTCCGACGACGGCGCGGGTCGCCGTCGGGAGGTGCCCATGCCCTACCGGGAGCTGACGATGATCGACATCAAGGAAGTGCTGCGCCGCTGGTCGGCGCGACAGAGTCTTCACCAGATCGCGTATGAGACGGGCGTGGACCGCAAAACGGTCCGTCGCTACGTGCGTGCTGCGGTGAGCTGCTCGTTGCCTCAAGGCCGCGAGCTGACCGAGGACGAGATTCACGAGGTCGGGCAGCGCGTGCAGTCGCGCCCTCTGCCCGCGCCGAGCGACGAGTGGCAGGCCGTCGCGGCGCACAAGGATCGTATCGAAGGGTGGCTCTCGCAGAAGCGTCCACTGCGCCTGACCAAGGTGCATACGCTTCTCGCGCGCGAGCACAGTCTGGACGTGAGCTACGACACGCTCCGTCGCTTCGCGATGCAGCAGCTCGGGTGGCGCCAGAGAGAGCCGACGGTTCGGGTGGACGACCCGCCCCCCGGCCAGGAAGCGCAGGTGGACTTCGGCAAGATGGGGCCGATGCTCGACCCGGTCGCGGGCCGCGTGCGCCTGCTCTGGGCGCTGATCATCACGCTGTCGTTCAGTCGCTACCAGTTCGTGTGGCCGACGTTCGTGCAGACCACCGAGACGGTGTGCGAAGGACTCGACCGCGCATGGGCCTTCTTCGCGGCGATGATCCGCACCCTCGTGCCCGACAACATGCGGGCGATCGTCAAGACGCCCGACGCGCTGACCCCAGTCCTCGTCAGGGCATTCCTCGACTACGCGCAAACGCGCGGCATCTTCGTGGACCCGGCGCGCGTTCGCAGTCCCAAGGACAAGCCTCGCGTGGAAAATCAGGTGCCCTACGTACGCGAGAGCTGGTTCGACGGAGAGACCTTCGTGGACCTCGAGGACGCGCGACGCAGCGCCGAGACATGGTGCCGCGATGTCGCCGGTGCACGCGTGCACGGCACCACACGTGCGGTGCCGCGGGAGCTCTTCGAGTCGACAGAGAGGCCGGCCATGCTGCCGCCACCGTCGGAGCCCTTCGACGTGCCGCTCTGGGTCGAAAAGGCCAAGGTGCATCCCGACCATCACATCCAGGTCGCGCGCGCTCTTTATTCGGTGCCTTCCGCCCATCGCGACGAGGTCGTGAGTGCCCGCGCGGACAAGACGTGCGTGAAGATCTACGCCGGCACGGAGCTCATCAAGATGCATCGACGTCTGCCGCCGGGCGGACGCTCGACCGACCCGAGCGACTATCCGAGCGGCAAGGCGGACTACGCCCTTCGCAGCGTCGACGGCCTCAAGGCCCGCGCACGAAGCAAGGGACATCACGTCGGCGTCTACGCCGAGCGGCTGCTCGGTGGGCCGCTGCCCTGGGCGCGGATGCGCGCCGCGTACGCTCTCTTGCACCTTTGCGACAAGTTCGGCGAGGGGCGTGTGGAAGCGGTCTGCCAAAGTGCCCTCGCGTTCGACGTCGTCGACGTCGCGCGCATCACCCGCATGCTCAAGGCCGCCGCCGTACCTGCGTCGCCCGAGCGCTCCGAGAGCAACGTCGTGCAGCTTCCGCTGCCGCGTTTCGCTCGACCCGAGCAGCACTTCGAGACGCGTCCTGCCAACAAGAAGGAGGGCGTCTGATGGCCTCCTCGTCCCCCGCGATCAACCCCGAGCTCATCACCGCGCTGAAGCGCCTCAAGCTCGGACGCATCCTCGACACGCTCCCCGAGCGACTTGTGCTCGCGGACAAACAAGACATGTCCTTCGACGACGTCTTGCTGCTCGTGCTCACCGACGAGATCACTCGACGCGACAGCGCCGCCGCCGACAACCGCGCGCACACTGCCGGACTCGATCCGTCCATGCGTCTCGAGCGCTGGGACAAGACCGCGAAAGTCGCCTTCGACAAGCGCATGCTCTCGGAGCTCGTGAGCCTGCGCTTTCTCGAAGCCCATCGACACATCGTCGTGCTCGGGCCCGTCGGTGTCGGGAAGACCTTCGTGTCGCAAGCCCTGGGACATATCGCCTGCCGTCACGGCTACAACGTGCGGTTCCTGCGCGCCGACGCGATGCTGCGCACTCTGAGGCAAAGCCGCCTCGACAACTCGCGCGACGCCGAGATGATCGCGCTGACCTCCGTCGACCTGCTCATCGTCGACGACTTCGCGCTGGAGGCGATGAGCAAGGAAGAGAGCAAGGACGTCTACCAGCTCTTCCTCGAGCGCACGGGACGCGCCTCCATGATCGTGACCAGCAATCGCGACACCGCTGAGTGGCTCGCGATGTTCGATGACATGCTGCTCGCACAGAGCGCGGTCGACCGTTTCAAGAACGCCGCTTTCGACTTCGTCATCGAGGGCGAGTCGTATCGACCCAGGCTCAAGCCGACCCTCGATGCCGCAGACACGCCCCCTCCCGCTCCCGCCAACAAGACACGCCCGCATCCGCGCTCGCGACGGCGCTGACCTGGCTCCGTTCTACCCCCCGGCCGGCTCGCCACTCGCGGCGGCCGGGGGTCCACCGCCGCGCGGGGGCGCGGTGAAAAATCGATCGACCCCGTGATCGATACGCGGCACCCTTCGGGCTGGTCGTCTTGACTCGCCTCCCTGGTCCCATGACCCTGCTTAACGGGTGGTCCCATGAGGGTGCGAACTGGCACGCAAGAGTGTCTTCGCGCCTGCGCTCGAGAGATAGATAGGTCGTGGGGAAGAAAGCTGTGCGCTCGAAACGGTGAATACAGGTGGCTCGCGGCGTCGGGGACGGAGGGAGATCCTGGCACGCATGAAATGAATGTTGCGGAGGAACGCGCAATGTTCCCCATCTTGCGTGTCCGAGACGTGCTCCGGCTCCTTGCAGTCCCGTTGGTTCTTGCAGTCGGTCTGCTCGCGATCCTGGGCGCTGCATGGTGGCTAGTGCACCGCAGGTGAGATCCGGGCAAGCATTTTGGGGTGCGACTTGACGATCCCGCCGCGGGCTTCGTCCAGCTGGATGAGTAGGATCTCGTTCCTCCCTCCAGGTCCCAGACCAAGTTCGACAGATAAAGCGATGACAGCTGCGAGGCGGTCAAGAAGAATGCCGACGTGGTCCATCTCCTGCCGTATCGCGATGTCCCCGAGCAGACGACAGTTCTCGACTATCCAAACACCGAGCTCGATTTCGGCGACGTCGCCGATCCAGGTCCCACCGTCGCGTCCTTCGTGGCTCGCTATCGCTCAGGCCGCCCACCATTGACAACAGGCTCCCAGGGAGGGATACCCGGGCAATGCCGGACCTCGTAGAACCGCATGTCACGTGGGAGGAGGTCGTCGAGTTTGCGCGCAGGATCGAGCGAGGCGAGAGCGGTGATCCCGTTGTGAGCTCGCAGCACCTTGCTCGTCTCGTCGTCCAGTTCCACTCGCAGACTGTCGGGGCGAACGCGACCCAGCGAAACATCCGTCCGGCCCCGCGAAGCTGACCAAGGCGTTCAGGGCAGCACCCTCCGCCCTTCGCCTGGCGCGGCCCGGATGTCGCGAGCGACGACGCGGCGCTGCATGGCTGAGATAGCGAGCCTTGCGTTCCGCACTGCATCCCCGCGTCGGCTATTCGCGCTTCTCGTTCGGAGCGGCACCAGCCGTGGACGCTTCCATGCTGACGGCAGAGAGTTCCTGCTCATCGCCGAGGGGCTCCCGTGGGAGCTGGTCGAAGAAGCCGCCGCCCTTCGAGATTTGTTGCGCGACGTACTGCAAGAACTGCCGGAACCGAGCCTCCGCCGAGGCGAGGGCAGTCTTGCGGGCGTCCTGAGGAATGCTGGGCGTCTGAGCGAACCACATCCTGACGAAGGCCGCGAACGCCTCGGCGTGGAGCTCCTGGTCGCGCTGACTGCGCTCCTGCGCGCGACCCAATCGGTCTAGGCGCCGCATGAGGAGCGTCGTGTCGCTCGTGCGGTCCAGGTACTGCTCGAGGGCGGCTTCGACGATCGCGGTTTCGGAGATGCCGGAAGCAGCCGCGTGCTTGGCCAGGCGCTGGGCGAGAGTCGGTGCGATGCGCGGGTAAATGCGTTCGCTGACTCGTTTTCTACGGGCGGCGGTCATGGCCGGGAGCCTCCCGGCGAACGCCTGGCCGCGCCGGAAGCGCACGCCGCACGAGCGTGCTCAGGCTCTCCTGAGAGGCGCGCGAGAGCCTCGGCGGCGGCCGACTCGAGTCGGGTTGAGTTCGAGCCCGTCATACGGGTAGCTCCTCTTCATCGTTCGGCGAGAGGTGTTCGGGGTCGTAGGTGTCGGGCGCGGGCGGAGACGCCGCAGGGGCCGTGGGCGGCGCGGACGCAGCCTGCGGCATGGAGTGCGCCGTCGAGGGAATCGAAGCGGCCGGCGGCGCGGGAGCGGCGGCCGGGAGCGCATACCAGTCGCTCGCCTCGTGCCCGAGAAACTCACGCTCCTGGTCCTCGCCGGGGTCGGGGGGAGCCCGCCCACTGCGGTCCCGCAACCTTGGGTCGAGAAAGTAGCGCACCTTCTTCGCGCGGTAAGGCAAGAGGCCGCCAACCAGGAGGATGCCGTCGTCCTGCGGCAGCTGGTTGACCTCCGCGGCGGTCAGCAACGGGCGGGCGTATTCCTGCTCGCTTTCGGTGCGACTGGTCAGCCAGAGGCCGGAGCCGGAATAGCTCCTCTGGGTCTTCTTCTCGGTGGCCTGGCCCAGCAGGTCCGAGATGCGCCGAGCTGTCTTGTCGTCGTTGGCACCGTAGGTGAGGCGCACGTGGCAGTTGTCGAGGATGGAGTTGTTGGGACCGTAGGCCTTCTCCAACTGATTCAAGGACTGCGCGATGAGGAGCGCCTTCAGCCCGTAGCCGGCCAGAAATGCCAAGGCGCTTTCGAAAAAGTCCAACCTCCCCAGGGATGGGAACTCGTCAAGCAGGAGCAGGAGGCGATGGCGGTACGCCGTCGCGCCGCCGAACTGCATCGACTCGGTAAGGCGCCGGCCGATCTGGTTGAGCATCAAGCGGATGATGGGGCGGGTGCGTACGAGATCGCTCGGGGGGACAACGAGGTAGAGGCTGGACGGCCGGTCGGCGTTCATCAGATCCGCGATCCGGAAGTCAGAACCGGACGTGCTTCGCGCGATGACGGGATCGCGGTAGAGGCCGAGGCAGGCCATGGCCGTGGAGACCACTCCAGAGCGCTCGTTGTCCGACTTGTTCGCCATCTCGCGCGCGGCCTGGGCGACGACCGGGTGAACTCCTTCCGGCAGATGGGACGTCGTCAGCATCCGCTGAAGCGTGTCGGCCTGTGAGCGCGCCGGATCGGAGAGGAAGGTGGCGACGCCCGAGAGGGTCTTGTCCTTCTCGGCATAGAGGACGTGCAGGATGGCGCCGACCAAGAGCGCGTGAGCGCTCGTCTGCCAGTGGTCCTTGGTCTCCCTCTCTCCGGTCGGGTCGACCAAGATGTCGGCGACGTTTTGGACGTCCTTGACCTCGTGCAGGCCTCTTCGGATCTCCAGCAGAGGGTTGAAGCGCACCGAATCGGAGGCCGTCGGCTCGAAGCGCCAGACGTGACTGAATTGGCGCCGCCACCCGGCCGTCAGCGCCCAGTTCTCCTTCTTGATATCGTACACGAGGACCGAATGCGGCCAGGTCAGGAGTGTTGGGATGACCAGACCCACCCCCTTTCCGCTGCGCGTCGGGGCGAAGCAGAGCACATGCTCGGGGCCGTCGTGGCGCACCAGCTGCCCGAGCCGTCGCACGGTTGTCCTGGGCACGCCGTCTCGACCGACCGCGGTCTTGAACTCGGCGTCGTCCGTCTGGCAGAGGACGACGCCCGCGTCCCGGAGAAGGCCCGCCCGGCGCACTTCGCGCGTCGTCGCCCAGCGGGAGCTCCCGTGGGCGATGCTCGCGACCGTTCGGCGTCGGCGCGCTCCGACGATGGCCACGACGCCCACGCCCAGCAGCGCGGCGAGGGTCGACATCGCGCTCGCATTCCGGAAGACGATGGGGAACGTCGGGCCGTAGTGGTCGCTCCACGCGATCCAGGCCCAGGGCGCGTAGACGTAGGCGCCTCCAACGACCATCCATGGCTCGCCAAGCTGCGGGTCGTGATGCAGCTCAGCCGCAACGTATTGCGTGGACGCGGACAGACCAATGGCGACGAGCGCCGCCAGCAAGGCGAGCGAAAGAACCCTCATAAGTCACTCCCAATAATCTACCCGGCCATCATGGGTCCGCTGCGCGCCAGCGCAAGCGGGTCGACGGCTCGAAAGTGGAGTCGCAGAGCGAGAGAGCTGCCGCGTGCGCGGGTCGTTCCCGCGTCAGCGTTCTCGGTCCTTGTCGGGATCGTGGGCGCGCAGCTTCCCGTCGTGACCGCGCCGGAGGGCAACGGCCTGGCCGTTCCGCGCTCGCAGGTCGGCATCCGCCCGCACGACTACGAACCGCATCCCGTCCGTGACCACCGCGTAGGACGTTCCGTCCGCGCCGCGGTCGGAGAGCTCGACGCGACCCTGAAACGTCGCCGGGGTCTCGGAGACGAAGGCGCGTCCTGTGCGGGAGGCCACGCTCTCGCCGAGCGCGCGGCGCTCCACCTCCCGTAGCTTGGCAACGCAGCGCGGATCGGCCGGATCGATGCCGAGCGCGCGCAGGGTCTCGGCGCGACGTTCGAGTGCGCGTCGGACTTCGTGGCCGAAGCCGTACGGGGCCTGCGGGTGGCTGGCAAGCCGGTCGAGAAGGACCGCCCCCCGGTGGCGGACTTGCTCGTCCAGCGTGAGGACTTCCTTCCGGAGGACGACGCGATGCCGCGGAGCGGCAGACGGATCGCGCGGATCTTCCCGGTCCGGCCGGCTCTGGAGCGAAACGAGGTCCCCTGCGTGAAGGTCCTCGGCCGCCCGGGCGTCGAGCGGGACATGGTAGCCGGTGCCCCCTGAGGTCTCGATGACGGCGTAGTACCGGCCGGCCAGCTCGTCGGAGAGGCCCTTGCTCGCGACACGCCCGTAGATGGCGCCGGCGGGTTCGGCGGGGGTTGGCTCGATCGCTTTCCCGGGCGGGACGACGCGGTAGCGTGACGGATCGCCGCGGAGGGCCGCGTGCATCTGCTTGATGATGTCGCCCCGGGCAGCGCTCTCCTTCAGGTGGCCGCTCCAACCCTCCGCCAGGACCCAGGAGGTCGCCGACCTTCGCTCCACGAGCTCGAGGCTCTCCAGGTAGGAGAGACGCGCCAGGAGGATCGACGCATCGATGCCCCCACCGCGCCGCGACGGCTGCCGGCCGAAGTCGACGAGGTTTGCCTGCGCGCGCCTCTCGAGCTCCCGGTCGAGCGACGTGTAGCGCTCCTGGGCGATCTCTTTTCCCTGCGCTCGGCGCACTTCCAGCTCGGTGCGCGGGCCGAGCTCCTGGGTGGCGAGCTCCTGGGCGCGGAAGCGAAGACCCTGGGAGATGTACGCCCGATCGAAGCGGACCTGGCGGCCCTGAGCGTCCACCCCGCGCACGACGATGTGGGCGTGCGGATGGTCGGTGTCGTGATGGTTTACGGCGGCCCACTCCAATTTCTGACCGAGGTCCCTCTCGACCCGCGCCATGAAGCTGCGGACGTAGGCGGTGAGATCGAGCTCGGCGGCGTCCTCGGGCGAGACGATGAGCCGGAACTGGTGCTTCTCTTGGGGCCTCGGCTCTTCGAACGACTCACGGTGCGCCGGGCCGTCGGGTCCGTAGAGGACGCCCTTGCTCCCGTCTTTCTCGACGCCTTCGCGCTCGATGTAGCGCATGTGCAACCCCGCGGCCTTGGCGCCGTACCGGGTCATCTTGGCGAAGCGCGCCTTCACCACGACGCGCCGCGCGCCGGCGCCCGGGCCCTGCACCGCGACGCGGGCGTTGCAACGCCTTGCCCGTGCGCCCCACCGGCGCCCGACCCCGGCCGCGACGACGGCACCCAAGAGGGCGTTGCGAAACCCCGATCGGGAGCGCGTGGGCCGAGGCTTGCCAAATTGGGGCCGTAAGATCGGGATGTCGTCGTCGGCTGCCATCGGTGACGTCAACCTTTCCGCAAGAAAGTCGGGCTCTTGTCAGTCGCGTGACGTCACGGCTGCGCGTCATGACGTCAACAAAGATTCATCGATATCCGGAGCTTCCCATCAACCAGACGTCAATTCCTTTATCTTGCCCTACGCTTCTCTCCGGGCTCCCTGAATCCTAGCCACTCTTTTCAGGTTGGGGAGTGGACACAAGGCGATGAATGGCTATGCGATCGTAGACGTGACTTAGCCTAAGGAGTGTGGGTATGAGGCAGACTACGAAAATTCGCAGGACGGACGTCGACGAGGCGGCCAAGCAACTCGACGACGCACCCGACGTGGAGCCCGAGGAGGTCACCCGCAAGGAGGCCATCCGGATCCTGGCACCCAAGATCAAGCCGATGAGGCGCAAGGGGTACAGCTGGCAGAAGGTTGCGGAGATACTGACCAAGGCTGGCATCCCCATCGAGGCCGAACTGCTCGTGACCTACGTTCGGGAAGCGTCCGAGACACCCTCCGGGCGCGCGAGACGCACGCGGCGCGCCTCCAGTGACGGCGCATCGGCAGGAGCAACGCCGGCAGCTGGCCAGGCGCCGAGCGGTTCTGTAGTCGCGACCGAGCAAGGTGCGGGAAAACCGCCGGTAGCCGCCGGAGTTGGGCGGCAGGCAGAGGCCGGAAACCAGGTGGGGCGCGCACCGGGCCAGAAGTAGAGAGGATGCGACTGGAGAGAGAGAGTCCCGGCGACGGCTCACCCGCGAGGCTTGCCTCGCGAGGAGCCAAGCGCTTGCCGTCCTGGCATCGGGAGGCGTCGTGAGGCGCAGACCCGGGGGGGGGTCCGCGTAGGGCGCCGAGAGCGTTGGGTGGGAGGGGCCTCCCCGCGGCCGGCCGGCTGGCGCCGGGCGGAGCGACGCCCTCCGACCCTCAGCGGGAGACTTTCATGGTGAGGTTGCAGCCAGTGGCGATCCCGTTGATGGCCACCAGGTAGACGAGCGCCGCGATGCTGAGCCAGAGGATGTTCGAGGTCACCATGACGCCTTCGACCAAGACGACAAAGCCAGCGGCCTTGAAGGCGTTCTGGAATGCGATGGTCCCCCACTGCCAGACGGTCTTGGCGGAGTAAGCGAGCCCGCCGAGCACCAGATAGAGCGCCTTCTGACTGTAGAGCGGGACCGCCCGCGAGAGCTCGAAGTGCGCGACGAAGAAGGACGCGAGGGGTACGAACCCGCCGAGGAGGAATCCCATGGAGGCGGCAAGCCGGTTGCGAGGCTTGAGAGCGATGCGGACTTGGTCGACGGCGTTGTTCTCTGCGGGTCGGGCGATGGGCCGGTCGATGGTGGGTCGGCGTCGGCTGGAATGCTTCTGGATTCGGTCGGTCACGGGACTTCTCCTGGCGGGAGCCGATTCGTCTCGGCTCGTTCGCGCTCCGCGGGCCACCCGGAGCTCCTCGGGATGGCGGGCCGCATTCCCGGAGGGCTCCCCTTGGGAAGCCGGGAAAGCAGAGGCCGGGCACCCCCGAAGGGGGCCGGAAGGTCCCGAGGCGCGACACAGGGGGGCCCGCAGCGGACGAGCCGAGACGGAGCGGCGTACGGCCGGAGTGACGGCGGCCGACTGGGCAGGAGCGTTCCTGCCTGGTGCCGCGTCCTGGTCGGCGCAGGGGGAACGGCGTGGAGAAGGGCGCCGTCCCGCTCGTCCGCGCACCTCTGCTCTGGTTGGGCTGCTTCGGGCTCCGAACTCAGAGCAACGAAGCGACTACGCCCGCGTCTGCGTGCCGGACGACGTGCGCCCTCGTGTAGTGGCGGTTGCTATAGGCACAGATGGAGGTTTGTTTGCGCGTCGGCGTGGTTCACCGACGCCGTGCGCTGTTGGCAGGAGAGAGTCTTATCTGGTCCGAGACACGGACGCCGCCTCGCCAAACTCAAGGCCAGCGCATCGACTGGCAACCGGCTGGCTCGCTCGGCGCTCCGTCCTTGGCCGCCTCCTCGGACCGGTCCAGTCCACGACGTCACGAGTCGGGCGCTCGGGGGGCTCGACTTGGACGACGATCGTGCGGGGGATCCGACCACGCTCGCTCCGTAGCCGGTCTGTCGGAGGGGACCGCGAGCGGCCCCGATCGAGAAATCTCTTTCGCGCCCGCGGCGGCCGCCGCGTGGGGTATGAGGGGTGCGCCGCAATCGCGGGAAGAAGTGCGCTCGTCCGTCCTCGCAGCCGGCGCTGGAACATCGACATTGGCGGTCCGGACAAACGACCGGCGACTCGCACCGCGGAGGCCGTGCGATGCCTCGTGTCACATCATACTCGCGGCAGTGAGCACGCTGGCGACGGTTACGGTAGGTGCCTCAAGTCGCTCCCCAGTCGTGGCGAAATGCCTCGGGCGGCCGGGTGGCCGTGAGCTGGTGCGCAAAAACGGCCAAGGGGCCAGGGACGGGCTCGTCGCTCACTTTCGCTCGTAGGTACCCACGAGCTCACCAAAGGCGAGTACGTGGCCCTTCATCGCGTCGAGGAGGTCTCCTCGTCCGATCCCGGGCGCGAGGTCGAGGGCGCCGTCGAGCGCAAAGATCTGGAAGTGGTAGTGATGTATCCCGTGTCCGACCGGCGGGGCCGCGCCGATGAAGCCTGTGGCGAGCTTGCTGTTCTTCCCTTCTTTACCGGGCAGCGGAGTCGAGCCGCCGAGGGTTCGAGCCGTTGCGGGAAGGTCGTAGACCAGCCAGTGCACGAAGGGCTCCGGGAAGGGAGCGTCGGGGTCCTCGCACACGAGGGCGATGGACCGGGCCCGGTCGGGAACTCCTTCCCAGGTGAGCGCCGGCGGTACGCCTTCGCCGTCCGCGGTGCTCGAGACGGGCAACGGCCCGGAGGCGTGAAACGCGCTGCTGCTCACCAGAATCGTCGGGAGTATTCCGCTCGCCACCTTCCGAGACGCGAGCTTTTCGTCTCCGGCGTGAACGCTTGCCAGCGCATGACCTACGACTGCTTCTGCCTCATGTGCGATTCCCATGGCGCGAACGAGTAGCAGGAAGCGCACCGGCGCCGGTCCAAGGTGAGGACGCAATTCTGCACCGGGGTGAGGGGCGTCAACGGCGCTCGGGACGCAAAGAATGCCCGTCAGGCCGGGCCAGGGGGATGGCCACAGACCCAACGGGCAGCGGCGACGCTACCTTGACTGGCCCTGGCCGTCACCTCGGCCGCGAACGCGAGCTTTGTTCTTGCTGGCAAACCGGCAGCGGGTCCGGACGAGTCCGCCCGCCCGGGAGGCGGAGGCGTGGGCGCGGGGTTTCGATCCTTCGACGCTCGCGGTGCATCCAGCCGCGGGCGGCGAGCTGGAGCCGACGTAACGACCTTCGTCCCGGGACGTATCCCCCCATCATGACGCGACTGTCGATCGCCCTGCTCATCGTCGTACCGATGTCGGTCGCATCCTCGGCCTGCTCGCGTTCGCATGTGCCGGACCCGCCGCTTGCCCTCGCGGGTCCGGTTTCTCCGCCAGCGGAGGGCGTGCGACCGCCTGCGGCTGACCTCCGTTCCCGCCTTACTGCGTATTCCGGCCAACCTGGGCGCTCGTTCCGCCGGTACTTGGGCACTCGTTCCAGGGCACCTGGGCACGGTCGGAGCGCAGCGACGGGTTCGTCCCGCCGGAGCGAAGCGACGAGTGGATGATCAGGTGGTGGGTTCAGATCGTTCGGTGCCGAGTCCCTTCTTCTTGCGGAGCGACGTTCCCTTCAGCACGAGCAGGTGAGCGTTGTGCACGAGGCGGTCGCAGATCGCGTCGGCGATGGTGGGATCGGCGAGCATCTCGTGCCAACTTTTCGTCGGCAGCTGGGTCGTGATCACGGTGGACGATCGGTCGTAGCGGTCCTCGAGGATCTCCAGCAGGTCGCGGCGCTCGGTGTCCTTGAGAGGGGCGATGAGGAAGTCGTCGAGGACCAGGACCTCGGTCTTCGCGATGCGCGCGAGCAGGACAGCGTAGGAGCCGTCAGCGCGGGCGATGGCGAGCTCGTTGACGAGGCGAGGGACGCGCGTGCAGAGCGCGCGGAAACCGCTTCTGCAAGCCGCCTGCGCGAGCGCGGCTCCGAGAAAGGACTTCCCGACGCCGGTTGCGCCGACGGCGATGATGTTCTGCTTGGCGCGCACCCACTGGCACGTCGCCAGGCTGCGGATGACGTCTTTGTCGAGGCCGCGACCCGGTTCGCACCAGACGTCTTCGAGGCAGGCGTTGGTCACGAGCTTGGCCTCCTTCAGTCTTCGCGAAAGACGGCGGTTCTCGCGGTCGGCCCACTCGCGGTCGACCACGAGCGCGAGCTTCTCCTCGAAGGACATCCCGTGGCCGGGCGGGCCCGCGAGTAGCTCGCGCACGGCGTCGGCCATCGCGTGGAGCTTGAGGTTGCAGAGTTTCTGGATCGTTTGTTCGTCAATCATTCACGGTCTTCCTTTCGATCGAAATACGCACTGCCTCGGACATTCTCGTGGTGGAGCGGAAGCTGCGGCTCTTCGCTCGCCACCGGAATCGGCGCGCGCTCGAGCCCCCGCTTCAAGATCATCTCGACGCTCTTGCGGTTCGGCGATCCGATCGCGAGTGCACGACCGCAGGCCGCGTCGAGGCGCGACGGCCCGTACTTCTTGCTCGTGCGGATGAGGGCCATGCACTTGCGGTAGCCGTCCTCGGGGTGCGGGTACTTGCCGAGGATGTGCGTCACCAACGCCGCCACGGAGGGGCCGACCGTCTCGGCCCAAGACACCATGCGCGACGGCGGCCACGCCCCGTAGTCGCGGTGCGATTTCGGTCGGTGTTCCTCCAGCGTCGTCGCCGTTCCCTTGGGACCCCAACACCGCGGGTAGGCCACCACGCGCCTCGCCTTGTGAAGGACCTCCACCGTCGTCACCGTGGCGCGCACCTGCACCTCGGCGCCGACCATCGTGTGCGGCACGCTGTACGGCCGGTCGTCGTACATCACGTGGTAGTCGATGTTGACGCGCGCGTTCTTCCACTGCGCGACCTCGTAGCGCGACGCGGGGAGCGCCTTCATCGCGGGACGATCGATGCTCTCGAAGGCCGAGCGTCGGCAACCATCCAGCTTCTGGAAGGGGCGCGCGTTGAGCCGCTCGAGAAGCTCGGCGATCGCCTCGTTGAGCTCCTCCAGGCTGAAGAATTGCCGGTTGCGCAGGCACGCCAGGATCCATCGCTGCGTCAGCAGCACACCTGCCTCGACCTTCGCTTTGTCTTTCGGTTTGCGCGGTCGCGCCGGCACGATGGCAACGCCGTAGTGCCGCGCCATCTCCGCGTACGTCGCGTTGATCTCCGGGTCGTAGCGGTCCGGCCCCGTCACGGCGCTGCGAAGCTGATCGGGCACGAGGATCAGCGGCACGCAGCCGAAGTACTCCAGCCCGCGCACCGTGGAGCCCACGAAGTCCGCGGTGCGCTGCGTGCGCGTCGCCTCCGCATAGGTGTAGTTGCTCGCGCCGAGCACCATCACGAAGAGCTCGACCTCCGTCACCTCACCGGTCGCGCCGTCGATGATGGTGGGCTTCTTCCCGGAGTAGTCGAGGAACGCCTTCTCGCCGGCGCGATGCACCTGGCGCATCGACACCTCGACCTTCGCGCGGAAGTCCGCGTAGAGATCGCAAAACTGGCTGTACTGGTATGGGCGCACCCCGCGTCCCGCCGCGACCACCGCGTCTCGATACTCCACCCAGAGCAGCTGCAACGTCACGCCGGTCCGACGCATCTCGCGATGCACCCAGTTGAAATCGACGGGCGCTCGTGCGGACGGCTCGTTGCGACCGAGCTGCTTGAAGAGCCGTCGCTCCACCTCGGCGTCGTCGAGCTGGCTCGCGTCCGCCCAACTCAGCCCCGCCGCCGCGGCACGCGCGATGTACGCGCTCACCGACCCCTTGGAGATCCCTACTGAGGAGGAGATCTGCCGCTGATTCAGCCCGCACTCGTGGTGCAGGCGCAACACTTCTCGAATTTGTCGCATCGTATGGCGCTCCGACACGTGACCTCTCGAGCGCCCGGGGCGACCGAGAAGCACGGCTCCGTTACGACCATCCGTTTCGTCGCCGCTCCGCTCGACGAGCCGCGGCGCGACCCCCGTCTACGTCGACCGGGCGGCCGGCCTCAACCCCGAGCTACCCCCCCTGCCCAAGTGCGCCGGAATCGGTGCCCAGGTGCGCCGGAATGGTTGCCCAAGTGCTCCGGAATCCTTGCCCAAGTGCCGCCGGAATCCGTGCCCAGGTGTCACCGGAACGTGTGCCCAAGTGCGCCCGGAATACGCACGCCTTACGCCGCTTCAGCTTCAGGTCACGCAGAACGCAGCGACCGAGCCGCCATTCCAGAACGAGTACTGGAACAACCACGCGGCCGGCATTTACGTCGACGTCGTCTCCGGCGAGCCGCTCTTCACGTCGCTGTGGCGACCGGGTACGAAGGCGAGCGGCCCGCCGTTCAGGTGACCTTCGATCCAAAGGTGCTGCCGTACTCGGCGCTGCTCGACACCTGGACCCTGGGACGCGAGCAGCCGTCGGACATGTACGTTCAGGGAGACCCCCAGAAGCAGACCGCCGCCCGGAAGGGGCTCCGCCTCGCCGAGGCCGTGCCCTTCCGTCGCAAGTGATAGCAACCATTGCAGTGGCCGGCAGCCCGACGGCGCCCGACGCGAGCGCCTCGCCGGTGCAGGGCCGTTCGGGCCGGCGCGGCGGATACGCCAACGGAGGCGCGAGCATCGTCGCCCGCGCCTCGCTGGAGCGCCGCGGGCGCGCTTACGGCGCCCCGTCGCCCTGGTCGGCCAAGAGCGCCAGCACCTGCAGCGCCGTCTCTTCGTCCACGTAGTGAACCTCGAAGCTCACCAGCAGAGGAGTGTCGGTGTAGGCGGGGTGCACCTTCAGCCCGTAGACCTTCGAGGGTCCACCCCGAAGCTCCACGGCGGCGCCGTTGGTGTGCTGGCGGTGGCGCGGCTCGCGGGGTGGTTCGGCAGCAATGGCCTCGGCGATCCGCTCGGCCGCGCGCCAGGCCTCGGCCGCCCTCGCATCGCTCGTGCGGATCTCGTCGAGCGCCGCCTGGTAGGCCGGATCGAAGTCGGGAAGCAGTCGCCGCTCGAGCTCGCGGGCAAGAGCCTTTGGGTCGCGCGCCGTGCTGCAGGTGATCTCGGGGTACGAGCGAGGGGTGAAGGTCTGTCCGTCCTTGTACTTCGGCCAGTGCGCGCGAAAGGTGACACGGCCCTCCTTCCGATAGCCGCCGACGGCGACTCCAATTTCCGCGCCGTCGCCCGCGCGCGTAAGCTCCGCGTACCGTCGGCCATCCTCGTCGAGCGTGCGCTTCTTCGCCGTCCAGCGGGCGGGTCCGGCCATGTGCTTTGCGACGCTCGTCGCGAGCTCGTAAGCGGTGGATTCCGGGGTCGGTTCGAGGTCGGTCGCTGACTGCTTCATCCGGTCGCTCATGGGCGTTCTCCTGGTGACGAGCCGATTCGTCTCGGCTCGTTCGCGCACCACGGCTCGGCCGGAGCTCCGAGAGATGCGGACCTGCATTCGCGGAGGGCTCCCTTCAGGGAAACCGCGAAAGCAGAAGGGGCGCACCCCGAAGGGGCCGGAAGGTCTCGAGGCGCGACAAAGGGCGAGCCGAGCGGACGAGCCGAGACGAAGCGCGCGCCGTGCAGAGGGAACGTTGGCGGTGACCGTGGAGCGGCTTAGCCGGCGATCGAGGGGACCCCAGGCTCGGGACGCGGGAGACCAATGCGCGCCTGTCGCTGCGGGAAAACCCGGGGCCCCCGGTCGCTCTGGTTGGAGACGGAGGACGAGGCGTCGACGGCCGCGTGCAGTGGTCATCGCGACACGAGGGGTCACCCGGGTCGGTCGCGCACCGGCCCTCACGGAGGGCTGCGCCGCGCGCCACTTACCCTTTCCGTGGGCGCGACCGTTCTCCTAGCGATCTTGCCCGAACCGAGCTCTTCGCCAACCCTCGTCTTCGAGTTTCTGCCCGAGCTCTGCTTGATGGTCTCGCACCAGTTGGAGACGGCCGCCACCGACGCGGAGTGGGATGACTACGTCGCCGCGATGGCGGGCCCGGCGCGATCCGGCCGGTTCCGCAGCATCGTGAGTACGGAAGGCGCCCACCCGAGCCGTGCGCAACAAGCGCGGATGGCAGCGCTGGTGAAAGGTCAGCCGGGGCGCGTGGCCGTGCTTTCCTCCGCCGGTGGCGTTCGCTTCGCCGTTTCGCTATTCGCCCTGATAAATCGGGACGTCAAATCCTATTCGCCGAAAGAGTACGAGGCCGCGTTCATCCACCTCGATCTACCTCTGCTGGAGCGGACGGGCGTAGCAGCGGTCATCGAGCGCCTACGCGAAAAACTCGCTCCGCCGGAAATCGTCACCGCTCGGCGCGGGCGACCAGAGTGTCCTCCGACGACGAAGCGACGCTCGCACAGTCGCTAACCGTCGTGATGCGGCCAGCGCCGTGAACCTGGCGAGCCTGCAAACGTTCGCCTCCACGGCCCCATATGGGCGGTGTGGAATGACGGGTGCCGTCGGTGGACGCGTTGTCGAAAGACAGCGTTGGGAGGGCGTCGAGGCACCCTCCCGGGCCAACATTCTTTCAGAGCGTCTCGAGGAGCACCGCGGCAAGGTCCCCGCAGACCGGTCGCGAAGTGTACGACTCGCCGGACTCGTCGAATACGAAGAATCCGAGAGGGTAGACGTCGACGCGGCGCCCGTGGATGGTCCCGGTGAAGGCGGCGCTGCAGGTCATCGCGACAACCTGCTTGTGCCTCAAGTCTTCGATGAGCTCTTCGTAGGTGAGTCGGTTCATGATCGTTCTCCGTTGGGTGGGTCGAGCCGCATGTCCCTCGGCTCGTTCGCCCAAAGCGGGGCACCAGGCGCTCCTCGAGATGCGGACCTGCATTCACGGAGGGCTCCCTTGAGGGAAACCGTGAAAGCAGAAGGGACGCACCCCGAAGGGGCCGGAAGGTCTCGAGGCGCGCCGAGTGGTGTCCCCGCGCGAATCGAGCCGAGGGACGAGCGCAAGACGCCCTCAGCTGAGAATGTCCAGACCGGCGCCCATCGTGAGCGGACGACCGTGCCATATCGGCAGGCCTGCGGCGGCACGCGGGCCGCAATCTCCATCCGGTACCGCGGCGGGTGACGCGTGGATCGCGGTCCCCGCTCCGAGCATCCGCCTTCGGGCGTCGCCATCGTTGACGGCGCCAGCGGCGTTGCGGCGCTCGACCACGCCCATGTACGGCCGGGGGAGGGCCACCAGCCGAGTCACCGCCTCTTTTCGCGTGCGTCGGCCACAGGACACCGCCGGACGATCCGACACGGGCCCGGCCCGACAGAAGGCGAGCTTCAGCCAAGGGACAAGGCGGTAGCTCTGGGGGCCGCGACGCGCGGTCACGGGGTGCCCAGCTTTGGGCTTTGAGATCGACCCTCGGCGACCACGTCTTCTTGATGGGCTGTTCCACTGCGGCGGCAATGGCGTGAGAAACGCAGCCGCGGGCGCGAGCTGGTGGCTCGCGCCCGCCTGGGACCCCGCGTCTCAGCTGGGCTTGTTCACCTGCTCGTCGACCCGAGCGTCAAAGGGCCGCATCTGGATGGTCGTGTCAGCGATGTGGGCGGGCAGGTAATCGAACCGGAGGTTCCAGGAGTTGTCTTGGTTCTGGAACGCGACTCCGATGTTGGTCCAGCGGCTCCTCTTGTTGTCGCCCTCACCGAACTGCACCACTGCCACGAGCTTCATCCTGTTCTTGCTTTGCATGGGACTTTCTCCTGCTGGGAGCCGCTCTCTGTCGGCTCGTTCGCATGGAGCGGGCGCCGAGGCGCTCCTCGAGATGCGGCCCTGCATTCACGGAGGGCTCCCACAGGGAAACCGTGAAAGCAGAAGGGACGCACCCCGAAGGGGCCGGAAGGTCTCGAGGCGCGCCGGATGGGCGGCCGCGCGGACGAGCCGATAGCGAGCGGCGCCCCGGGCAAGGAGGCCCGTGACTCAGCAAGCACGAAGGGGGAGCAAGGGGCGAGATCGCCATACGGGGAGTGGAAAGGAAGGAGCGTTCTTGGCGCAGAGAGCCGATCTTTGCCAGGGAGGGCTGCACGGGAGCCGCGGATCGTGTTACTGCCTCGGCGCATGTCGACTCTCCAATCTCGGTTGCGCGTTTTGGCGGACACGTTTGCGAGCGGCGTGCTCGAGGCCATTCGGGGTGCGTCCCTGGAGGAGCTCGTGAGCGCTCCGGCGAACGGCCGCGCTGAGGGGCGAAGCGTACCGGCTAAGCCGGCTCCAGGTGCTGCGGCGTCGCCGCGGCGAAGTCCTTCGTCCAAGTCCGCGAAAAAGGCCGGCCGCCTTCCTCGGCGCTCGCCCGAAGACATCGCAAAGGTGCTCGCGCAGGTTGTCGCCCTCGTCAAGAGCGAGAAGCAAGGGCTTCGCGCGGAGGAGATCCGAGCGAAGCTCGGAGTGCAGCGCAAGGAGATGCCGCGCGTGCTGAAGGAAGGGATCGCCCGCAAGCAACTCAAGGCGAAGGGGCAGAAGCGCTCGACGACGTATTCGGCGCCCTGATCCTCGCCGTGCCCTGGGACCTCCGGCGAACCGACGGACTTCCACAAGTCCCGCTCCAAGGGTCCCGCCGCCGGCGAGCCTCGGAAGGCCCGCCGGCACCTCGGGATGTCAAACCAGCCCGCCCGCGGCGCGTTCGAGGTCGAGCCGCATCTCGGCATCCTCGGTGTGACGCGCGATCCACGAGATGGCGTTGGATGCCCGCCAGGCCGTCTGGCCCTCGGGGAGATTGATGACGTCCGCGGAATCGAACGCGTCGACGACGGACTTCTGGACGTGCTTGGGAAGGGCTCTCGTGACGCCGGAAAGTTGGGCCGTGCTCATTGAGCGCCCGTGCGCGGCCCGAATCGTGTCCATGAGCCTGTCCCGGCTGGCCGGCAAGAAGGCGCTACGGACGACGTTCCCGCAACGCCGATACGCTCGCGGCGGTGTCCAGGCGGTGGGTTCGATCGGAAAACTCGATGGTCTCGCTCAGTCTGCCGCCGAGGTGGACCTGTTTGAGGAGGTTCTCGGCCGTCGCGCCGTTCAGACAGACGCATCGGAGCAAGAACGTTCGGAAGGAGTGCACGCCGTTGCCGTAGTCCGAGTTGCTCCATTCCGCCCCGCAGGCGACGAACTCGCCCGGCAGAGGCTCGAGGATGTGCGGCAGGATCACCTTGATGGCGACGCGCGTCTCGGTCGCGACGCCGTCGACGGGCACGGCGCCCGCCTTGAGTGCCTCGTCGGCGAGCGCGTCCACCAGGGGCCGCGAATCGAGGCGGCGGTAGCGGTCGCTCAGCCAGCCGCGGAGCTGGCCCTTCACGCTGCGCGCGAGGACCCGGGTGTCGCCAGCGTGGCCGTGGTGGCGTCCGAGAATCTCGGAGGCGAGCTCGTGCTGCCACGGGGCCGCTTCTGCACCTGCAAGCTCGCGAAGGTAGGCGATCGGGACACCGGCGCGGCCGGCGATCTGGCCGAGCGCGAAGTCGCTCGATTCGTACCAATCGTCGCCGACGCGGACGCGAATGCCGCCCGTGGGCGGGACTGCGAAGGTGGCGGCGCGCATGCGGAGGATCTGGTCGCGCGGCGGGTCCCGCTGGATGGTGGTGATGACCTCGGCGGCGCGGCGCGCGCCCTCGTCGATCTTGCGCTGAAGGATGGCTCTATAGCGAGCAGCGTCTGCGCTCGGGGCCAGCGTGGCCACGGTGGGCGTCGGCGGCGGGGTGTGCTGCTCCTGGCTCGTGTCGTGGAACATTGGGCGTTCTCCTTGTGCGAGCCGATTCGTCTCGGCTCGTTCGCCCAAAGCGGGCCACCCGGAGCTCCTCGAGATGCCCGGCTGCATTCCCGGAGGGGTATCCCCGAGCCTGGGCGGGGAAACCGGGAAAGCAGAAGCCGGGCACCCGAAGGGGACGGCCACGTCTCTCGAGGCGCGACAAAGGGGGCCTGCGCGAACGAGCCGCGACGGAGCGGCGGGCGGGAAAACGCCTTTTGGAACGCCACGAGAAAGCGGGCCACACGACCGACCATCATGCTGTCGGCTACGGAGAATCTATTGCAACGGCTCCGGCTGTCGCGGCCACATCACGGGTTGCATCGTGTCGCTCGAGTCACCGGTGGCGCCTCGACCGAGCTGACCGGCGGTGTTGTCGCCCTCGCACAACACCTCGTCATCACCGACGACGACGCAGAGGACCTGCTCCGCAGCGGCTACGAGCCTTGCCCCCGATACCCCGGGCACGACACCAGGTTGGATGGCTGACACGAAGTTCTCGAGCGTGAGCTCGTAGCCTCCGTCCTGCGCAACCAGAGGGGCACCGGCATCATTTCGCTCGACCTCGTCGACGGCGATCTGATGCACCAGAAGGGTGCCATCCGCACGGAGAGCGGCCACGTAGTGACCGGCGCGAACGCCGGAAGAAGCGAGCGTATCGTCCCATGCTGTCGCGAACAGTTGCGTCGCTCCGTCCAGATCGGCTACTGGCGTCGTTCGGATGGGAGTAGCACCCGGACCGAAGCCGAACGTGAAGACAGTGCCGTCCTGGTCCAAGGCAAAGGACGCATAGTCTGCCATCACCACCTGATGAATACCTGCCAGCGGCACCTGTCGAACCGCAGGATCGTAGTCCTCGAGATTGACCCGGTTGGGCTGGACCACGCCTGGAGGCCCAGGCGGAGTATCACCGCCCCAGCACTCGGCGATCCCACCCGAAGTCAGGGCGCAGCTTCCGGTGCTGGACTGCACTTGAACCGCATCCGTAACGCCGGGAACCTCGCGCGGTGGCCCGATGTAGTCCGGCAACGCGCCAGCATGGGCGCTCGCGAATGCCGCAGACCATTCGACATCCGGATAGGCTTGAAGGACCGTGTCCCAGCCCCAGCACCACACCGAGCCGTCGACCTTGCTAACGCACACGTGCGACTTCCCCGTAGAGATCGACTTCACCCCGTGAACGGGCACCACACTTGGAGGCACGCAGGGGCTCTGCTGCGGAACGGCGTCCGCAGTCGGGCAGGAGTTGGCGGAGCAGTTCGCATTCGAATCGATGTCCACCAAGCCAGTTCCGAGGACTTGAGGGATATAACGTCCCCAGCACAGGACGTCGCCCGACGCCGTCAGACCGCAGCGTGGCGATGCCAGCGCCAGCTTCGTGAGGCCACGGTTACTCAGGAGCGGCACCCGCCGCGCGGTCGGCCACACCGGTCCGGCTTCCTCGTCGCAAACGTTGTCGACGAGATCTCCCCAGCAGTACACGCCGCCGTCCGCCAAGATGGCGCAGACGTGGTCGGAGGCAGCAGCGAGCTCGACGATCCTCGCTGGTGCATGCGCCGAAAGGGGCAACGATCCGTTATCGCTGGGGAACAGCTTCCCGCTTTCGTCCACGCCGCCGTCCGCAAGGAAAGCCAAGGCTACGTCGCCCGGTCCGCCCGTTGCGCAGGCCAGCGGCAGCAGGAGCGTTGAGGCGGCGATTCCTCGAACGGAGCGCATAGAGATCACCCATGGCCTGCCGGACCACGATCCGTCTCTGATTTGAGCGCAGTTTTGGTCCGCCAGGGCCACGACGCACGCCAATCCGACCGGAGGTTGCCGGCTACGCGGGAGTGCCGGCATCGTGTCTCGCTTGTGGTTCGTCGACGCGCTTGGGCACGCGGTTGAGGACCTCACCCGTGCGATCGAGGCCGGCAAGGACACGCAGATGGCGCAGCCTGAGGCGGACTGACAACGCGCTACTTGGCTTCCGAGGTGCCGGTGAGATACCCGAACGGCCGCCGGGACCCGGTGAAGGCGCTCTTGACCTTATGACGCAGCTCGCGGATGGACCATGCGGGGCGGCATCGCGGGTTGTACTCGCCCGCGAGCAGGCGTAGCGCGTCGTCCGGGCGGAGCGCGAAGCCACGAACGAGCGCCACCGCGGCCTGGAAGGTCGCGGTGTGACCGCCGCTTCCGGCGAGAGCCGCCGGCATGGCCGCGAGATACTTCGAGGCTCGCTCAAGCCGACGGCCGCTCGTGGCGAGCGGGGCCAGATTGGCGGCTGCGCGCGGCTCGGGCTTGGGGATGGCAGCGAGCGCGGACTCGACATCGACGGGCGCGCCGAAAAGCTCCAGGTACTCGTAGACGTCGCCCGGCCCACGCGCGGGCAGCGCCCACGCCCGGCTGGCGTCCCGGGCGGCGTAGTCCGGCGTGAGCCCGCAGCCCTCGGCGCGGATCGCGCCGTAGCGCCAGACCCGTTCGAATTCGTCCAGGCCGACCGGGCGCGAGAGCACGGCGCACATGCGCCAGCGGAGGCGGCCCAGCGTGCTGCTCCAGGTCGAGTGCGCGAAGCCGGTGAGGTGGCCGAAGGCCTCGTCCATCTGCGCGCGACTGGCCGCCACGTCGAAGTCGAGGACCAGCGCCCCGACGTCGATCACGTTGCCCCGTCGTCGGGCGCCATCGACGAAGCGGGCGGGCGACCAGCGGGGGACGTCGACCTTCCTCCGGTAGGTACGCGGCGATCGGACTCGGGCAAGGAGGGCTGGCCAGGATGCGCGTATTCCGGCGCGAGGCTGGTAGAGGGATCTCCAGCAGGTGATGGCGATCACGGGTCCACCTCCGAGGTCTCGCGGGCCAGCCGTTCGCGCGCGAGGAGATCATCGAGCTCGGCGCGGTAGGTCGCCACACGCCCGCCCAGGTCCGTGGGCGCCGCGGCGCGGATCGCCACCGCGAAGGTCTTGGCCGCCAGGGAGAGCGTGTCGGCGATGCGCCATGGCGGCGAGTCCCACGCGCAGGCCAGGCGCGCACCGTCGGCGTAGCCGGCGCAATATCCGAGCGCGACGAGCAGATCGTCGATGGGGCTCGAGCGCGCGACGAGCGCCCACGCGTCTGCGTGTCCGCACTCGTAGTAGGGGGTTCGCGTCAATGCGGTGGCGAAGCCCTGGATCGTTTGCACCATGGCGACGCGTGCTTCGAGAAGCGCGAATGCGCTCCGCGAGGCGACAGAGTCGGCGGGGTTGCGGGGCGAATCGGTTCCGATGGCGGAAGGGTCGCGGGGCTGGGTGTCGTGCACGGCGCTTCTCCTTGGTGTGCGGGCCGCTTCGCGGCCGGCTCGTTCGCGAGAAGGCGGTCCCCCCGGAGCTCCTCGAGATGCGCAGGCCGCATTCCCGGAGGGGTCTCCCCGCCCGCGGGGAAACCGGGAAAGCAGAGGCCAGCGCACCCCGGGAGGGGGCGGTAGCTCTCGAGGCGCGACAAAGGGGGGGCCGCGCGAACGAGCCGGCCGCGGAGCGGGCCGTCACGAGGGAGCGGCCGTGGACGCGCGCCCAACCTATCGGAGCAACCCGTATGCGGACGCCGTGGCCCCCGAGACGCGCTACCGGCTCTCCGACGACGACGGCGGATCGACCTCGGTGTCGTCGGGAAGGCTCGCCTGGCGTAGGAGGCTCACCGGCGGCGCATCCACCTGTGTGATCTCGTCAGCCGCGGCCCCCGCGATCCGTCGGAGCACCGAGTCGACGCCATCCTCGTTCGTGGGGTCGACGTTCCCAGCGACGGGGAGAGCCTCCCGGATGGACCGCAGGGTCTGCGCGCAGATCTCCGCGGAGGGGGGCCTGTCGCGCGCGTGCTTGGCGAGGAGAGAGGCCTGCAGGGCTGCGAGCGCGGGCGGAGCGCGGGGAAGGACCGCCTCGAGCGGGGGCGGAAGGGCGACCGAGTGCGTGAGGCGCCACTCGTCGCTTGTCGCCCCGAGCGCGTGGGTGCCGGTCAGCATCTCGAAGACGACGAGTCCCGCGGCATAGAGGTCGGTCGCGAAGGTCGGAGCGCCGCTGTAGAAGAGCTCCGGCGCGGCGTAGCGCGGGTGGCCGGTCATGGCTTGCGCGGTCGGGACGCGGGCGCGCGCGGCGTAGGCGAGCCCAAAGTCGAGCAGGACGAGCCGGTGGACGAGCGGCGCCGTGCGCTCGAGAAAGAGGTTCTCGGGGCGGAGGTCCCGGTGGACGATGCCGGCGCGATGCGCGTGGGCGAGGGCGTCAAAGAGCTCGATGCCGTGGTCGACGCCGCGCTCGAGTCCGAGGGCGCGCTGGCCATCGACTACGGTACGTAAGGGCGCGCCGCCCAGGACCGGCATGGCCAGGTAGGGGATGCGGTGGGCGTCGCGGGTGAAACCGAAGGAGAGAAGGCGCACGATCCCGGGGTGCCGAAGGGTCTGAAGCGCGCGCCACTCGCGCTTCATGCGCGCCGGGGAGGCTCCCGGGCGGAGGAGCTTGAGCGCGACGCGCCGCCCGCGCGTGAAGTCTTCGGCTTCGTAGACGAACGCCGATGCGCCGTCGCCAAGACGGCGCACGAGACGATAGGTCTCGCCGAGGTCGCCCGCGTGGACGATCGCGCCCACGTCGTAGGGGCACTTCATCGGTCCCTCCGGGTGCTCGCGCGCCGCGTTTCCGGTCGGGCCACGAAGTCGGCGCGGACGCTCTGGGTCTGGCTGTCGACGTGGAGCGGCGGGTCCGGCATCCCAAAGGCCGTACAGAGGCGACTCGACAGTCGCGTGGCGCGCACGCGGAGGGCGGCCAGGCTCGACGCCCCCACACGGCCCCGCGTGCAGGTGCCGTTACCTGCGCAAAGAGCAAGAAGGAGTTCCCAGAGGTGCGAAACGTTCGCGGTCGACTCGCGCGTCAGCCCGAGATCGGCGGCACTGAGGCGCACGGGGGGATGCGCACCGATGCGTACCGCGACGACGTCGTCGGTGACGTATTCGATGGTGATGTGCGACCAGCGCACTCCGGCCGGGACGCGGAGGCGTACGCCCGTGCGAACGACGACGTCGTCCTGGGCCCAGGGGACGCGGGCCCGCTGTGCGCCCCACGCCGGCGCCCGGACGATCTCCCCCCCATCGACCGTGAGCGCGCGGTCGAGGTGCACCACTTCGACGGGCTGGCCCGGTCCGTAGCGTTCGAAGGTCTCGGCGTGGATGCACGCGGGGGTGGGCACGAGCACAAGGGCGGGCCTTCCGCGCGCTCGCTCCTCCAGATCGCCCATCCAGACCGCAAAGGCGGGTTCGGAGGGCCGGAGCCAGGCCCAGACCTCCGGATGGCCGCCGAGAGAGCGGCCAAGCCAGATCGGCTGGCCGCGGCCTTCGCTCCGCGCCGCTTGGCCGTCGACGCCAAAGAGGCGCTGCAAGAGCCGGACAAGGGCCGGCTCGTCGAGGCCGTGCTGACCGAGACCCTCGGCCGGAAGGATCTCGGTCGCACAGCCGCCCGAGACGCGCCCGCAAAGGAGGTGCAGGTGCGCCCCATCCGCGGCCACGATGCGCCGGCAGCCCCGAAGCCCCCGGGCGCACGGGTACCAGGTCGCGGGCCCCTGGGGGACAAGCACGGCGGCCCGGCAGAGCGCACCCTCCGCCTCCGCCCCGATCGCGTCCGCGAGGAGACGCGAGGGGAACGTGAGTTCGGGGCGACTCTCGAGAAATGAAAAGAAGCGATGAAGCAGCAATGGAAAAAGAAGAGCGGGCGTTGGGGGTCCCCCCCGCAATGGCCGACGTGAGCCGAAGCTGTCGCTATCGCGGCGTGCCGGCGCATGCAAGTCGACTGTCCGAAATTACATCGGTTTGGATGGCTCCAAGAAAATCGACAAAGGAAACCGTTCCTCGCCGCGCCCTCGAGCGCTGCGATTCCCGGCGTTCTTCGCTGTCGGCCGCTAGCTCAGCCGATAGCCCCGAGCGGTTCCAATTACATGTAATGGCTTAAGGGTTGTAGGCCGGCGCGCGGCGGCTGCCCCTCGGGAGGGTGGTGCTCCTCGCGGCTCAGGTCTCCCGGGAGCCCCTGATGCGACACGATCGCTTTGCTTTGACTCCATGCGGCACGCCGAACGTTGCGTGCGCCGTTGGATCCATTCACTCCGAAGGCGACTGGCAGAGCGGCTTGGATCGCGCCGAGGCTTCGCAGCCCGAGACGGGGGAGCGATGAGCGGGGCGGTGCTGGACACCGGCCGATCCCGTCGCGCGACGGCCCTCGCCAGCGCGCTCGACCCGCTGGCGCTCCTTCTCTTCGATCCGCTGGTGGTCGAAGTCCTGCTCAACGCCGACGGGGTCGTGTGGGTGGACAAGATGGGCGTGGGCCTTGTGCGGACCGACATCACGATGTCGGCCGCCCAGTCCGACAGGATGCTGCGGCTCATCGCGTCGGAAATCGGCGTCGAGCTCAATAGCGCGCACCCATCGCTCTCGGCGAAGCTTCCGGCGCCGTGGGGCGCGCGGCTTCAGGCTTCGATCTCTCCCATCGTCGACGCGCCCACGTTCGCCCTCCGCAAGCCCCCGCCGGTCGTCTTCTCGCTCTCCGACTACGTGCGGGAAGGCATTCTCACGGAAGCGCAGAAGGAGGCGATCACGGCCGCCGTTCGCCGCCGGGAGAACATCCTCGTTGGGGGCGGAACAGGCAGCGGCAAGACGACGTTCGCCAACGCGCTGCTCAAGGTCGTCTCGGAGACAGCCGATCGCCTCTACATCATCGAAGATACCCCGGAGCTTCAGTGCGCCGCACCGAACAAGGTGCAGGTCCTCGTCCACCCCAAGGTGCATACCTGGCGCGATGCCGTGATGGCGGCGATGCGCTACCGGCCCGACCGGATCGTCGTCGGCGAGGTGCGCGACGGCTCGGCGCTCGAGCTTCTCAAAGCCTGGAACACGGGCCACCCAGGGGGCGTGGCCACGATCCACGCGAACGACACGGCGGCGATGCTCGACCGCTTCTGCCAGCTCGTCGAGGAAGTGGTCTATCCGGCGCCGAGGGTGCTCGTGGCGCAAACCCTCGGGGTGTGCGTCCACATCCAGCGCGACCCTTCGCGCAAGGCGGGCCGGCGCATCTCGGGGATGGACAAGGTCGTTGGCGCGACTGCCGACGGTCGGTGGCTCCTCGAGCCCCTGGCGTGAATGGACTTCGGCAAGGTCTCTCTTCTCCCACCCGTATCAACCGACACCCATGTCTGGAGGGTCATCATGAACTGCACGAATCGCATTCCGAGGGGCGAGGGGCGCGCGAGCTGGCGCGTCCTTCAAGCGGCCATCGTCGTCGGCCCGGTCTGCCTCTTCACTTCGGTCGCCATCGGCGCCATCTCGGGCGGCGGGATGCCGTGGGAGGCGCCGCTCGACCAGCTGCTCCAGTCCTTGAGCGGCCCGGTCGCGCGCGCCATCGGCGGCGTGGCCATCATTGGCCTCGGCATCGGGCTCGCCTTCTCGGAGGGCGGCTCGACGATGCGAAAGGCGCTCTGGGTCGTCATCGGCCTCGCGCTCGCGTTCAACGCGCTCACCTGGGGCCTCTCCTTCCTGGGGTTCTCGGGAGGCCTCGTCGTATGACGCTCAAGGCAACCGACGGCCTCGAAGTGCCGCTCCATCGCTCGCTCGTCGAGCCGATGATGGTGGTCGGCCTCCCGCGGACGGTGGCGCTCGTCCTCTGGACGACGGTCTCCGCCTTCGCGTTCGGCCTCCGGCAGATCTGGGTCCTTCCGATTGGTCTGGCGATCCACCTCGTCTGCGTCGCCGCCGCCAAGGCGGACCCCTACATCTTCGAAATCCTCGCCTTGGCCCTCAAGGCCCAGCGGCGACTCGATCCGTAGCCCTTCCTCTCCTTCCTTCCTTTCTTCCTTTTCCCAAGGAGATTTCTCCCATGATGAGCTTGCGTGAGTATCGCGAACCCAAGCACCGTCTTCCCGACTACCTGCCGTGGGCGTGCCTCGTCGCGCCCGGCGTCGTTTTGCAGAAAGACGCCGTTCTTCAGCAGACCATCGCCTTTCGCGGCCCGGATCTGAATAGCTCGCTCGACTCGGAGCTCATCTCGGCCACGGCGCGCATCAACAATGCCCTCCGCCGCCTCGGCTCAGGCTGGGCGCTCTTCGTTGAAGCGCAGCGCTTTGCCGCCCACCGCTACGCGCCGTCGAACTTCGAGAACCCCGCCGCGTGGCTGGTCGATCTCGAGCGCCGAAGGACGTTCGAGGCCGCGGGAGGCCATTACGAGTCGAGCTACTACATGACCTTCGTCTGGCAGATGCCGCCCGAGGTCCACGGCCGGGTGGCCGCCCTCTTCTACGACGATCCGGAGAGTGCGCTGGACGTGTCCTCCACGCTTCACCGGGACCTTCAGTACTTCCAGAGGACCGTCGCCGAGGTCGTCGACATTCTGGCCGGGGTCTTCCCCGAAGTCGGCGCGCTCACCGACGACCAGACGCTCTCCTACCTCCACAGCACCATCTCGAGCCAGCGCCACCCGGTGCGAACGCCCGAGACGCCGATGTACCTCGACGCGTTTCTCCCCGACGAGCCGCTGACGCCCGGCGACATCCCGATGCTCGGGGATCTCTTCATCCCGACGTGCACGGTGTCCGGCTTTCCGTCGTCGACTCTCCCCGGCATCCTCGACGCTTTGAATCACCTCCCCGTCGAGTACCGCTGGGTGACGCGATTTCTCTGCCTCGACAAGCAGGAGGGCCAGGCGCTCCTCGAGAAGTACCGAAAGCAGTGGTGGCAGAAACGAAAGGGCCTCTGGACCCTCATCAAGGAGGAGGCGGCCAAGCAGGAATCGGCGCTCGTCAATAGCGCGGCGGCGAACAAGGCCGCCGATGCGGACGCAGCGCTCCAGGAGCTCGGCGAGGACCTCGTCTCCTTCGGGTACCTGACGACGACCGTCACCGTCTGGGACCGGGACCTCGATCAGGCGCGGCGAAAGATGCAGATGGTCAAGCAGGTCATCCAGTCGCGTGGGTTCACGGTGCGAGACGAGATGCTCAACGCCGTCAACGCCTGGCTCGGAAGCTTGCCGGGACACGTCTACGCCAATGTCCGTCGGCCCATCGTCCACACGATCAACCTGGCGCACATGATGCCCATCTCCGCCGTCTGGGCCGGGAGCTCCGAGAACGAGCATCTCGCCCAGGTCTGCGGCGTCTCCTCGCCCCACGTCCACTGCAGCACGACGGGCGATACGCCCTTCCGGCTCCACTTGAACGTCGGCGACGTCGGCCACACCCTCATCATCGGTCCGACGGGCGCAGGGAAGTCGACGCTCCTCGGCCTTCTGGCCCTTCAATGGCTCCGCTACCCGCGGGCCCAGGTCATCATCTTCGACAAGGACCGGTCCGCACGCGCGGCGACCTTGGCCGTCGGCGGCACCGGCTACGAGCCGGGCAACGTCTTCGCGCAAGTGGGCTTTCAGCCCCTCGGCAACATCGACCGATCCGAGGAGCGCATCTGGGCCTCGACCTTCGTGCAGACGCTTCTGACGGCCCAAGGGGTCGACGTCGACCACGAGATGAAGGCCGCGATCGACGAGACGCTGGCGAGCATGGCGGGGATCGAGGACCGCACCCAGCGGACGCTCACGGTCCTGGCCGCCCAGCTCGGATCGCACAGGAAGCTCCTTCGTGAGGCGCTCCGCCCGTACACGCTGGAAGGGAACTACGGCACGATCTTCGACGCGTCGAAGGACAGCGTCGAGCCGTCCTTCTGGACCATGATCGAGATGGGCCACTTGATGGGACTCGGGGAACAGGTCGTCATCCCGGCCCTCGAGTACCTCTTTCACAGGGTCGAGCAGCAATTCGACGGGCGCCCGACGCTTCTCATCATCGACGAGGCGTGGCTTTTTCTCGGCCACCGCGTCTTTGCGTCGCGCCTTCAGGCGTGGCTGAAGACCCTCCGGAAGAAGAACGTCTACGTGGTCTTCGCGACCCAGGAAGTGGCCGATGCGACGAGCAAGCCGGAGCTTCTCTCGACCATCCTCTCGGCCTGCCACACGAAGATCTTCCTTCCGGACGAGGAGGCGCTGGCCCCCGCCATGGCGGAAGCCTACGAGCGCATCGGCCTCTCGACCGCCGAGGTGCACATCCTCGCCAAGGCGCAGAAGAAGCGCGATTACTACTACCGCTCGGTGAAGGGCCGGCGCCTCTTCAAGCTCGACCTCGGACCGGTGGCGCTCTCCTTCGTGGGCCTCTCGAGCGAGGCGGATCATCGGTTCCTCGATCAGATGCTCTCGACGCGGCCGCCCGAGGAGTTTGCGAGTGCGATGCTCGAATACCGGCGGGTTCCGTGGGCCGTCGTCGAGCTCGCACGCCACCTCGGCGGCCCGGCCCCGAAGGGAGGCGAGGAGTGAGGCGCGCCCTTCGAGCGGCGCTCGCGGCGGCCGCCCTGGGCATCGGGCTTTTCGTCGCGCCGCCGGCTCGCGCCCAGTTCGAGACCGACGGGGCGCTCCTCGCCGAGATGATCGTCCAGGAGCAGCAGGCGGTCGCGAACCTCGAGCAGATCATCCAGACCCTCAAGGGCCAGACGCAGCTCATCACGAGGGCCTTGAGTGCCGAGCCGCTCCAAGAGGTAGGCCTCGCCCTCGGCCTTCTTCAGACCACCTACCAGAACTACCAGACCATCCTCGGGAGCCTGAAGTCGCTGGGTTACACGATGCAATCGGTCAACTTCAGCTTCCCCGAGATATTCCCGAACACCGCCGCCTACCAGGCGACCCCCGCGACCGGGTTTCCGGCGATCGAGATCGGGTGGCAGAACGAGGTCCTCGCGTCCTCGGAGATCGCCGAGCGTTCGCAGGCGTCCATCTCCGACACGCAGGAGCTGACGGACTTGGCGTCCCAGATCCTCCAGTATTCCGGCTCGGCCCAGGGCGAAGTCGGGCAGCTCCAGCTCGTCGTGCAGATGCTCGGCGTCGTCGAGTCGCAGATGACGATGCTCGTCCAGAATCTGACGACAACCGGCCGCGCGCTCGTCGACCTCGGCGCGGAGAACGCCTCCGAGCGGCAGCTCTCGACCGAGCGAAGGCGCCGCAATCGCCTGAACTACACGAGCCGCGGCACGCCCGTCAACGTGCCGAGCCAAATGCCTTAATGCGGGAGATCGGAACCATGCAATTCAGCGCTTTGACTCTTGCTTTGGTGAACTTCATCGGCACGTTCTCGGGGGGCTTTGGTCGCCTGTCGAGCGCCATCAACACGCTCCTTGCGCTCCTCATCGGGGTCGATCTCGTCCTCATGGGCCTTTGGTGGGCACTCGGCGGCGGCGCCGAGCTCGTCCACGTCTTCAAGAAGATTCTCTACATCGGCTTCTGGATCTGGATGGTGCAGGCATTTCCCTCGCTCGCGAAGTCCTTCGTGGATTCGCTCGTCACCGCCGGGGTCACGGCGGGGGGCGGCACGGTCACGGTGGCCCAGATCCTCGATCCGTCGGCCTTGGCCGCCTCGGGGCTCGACGCGACCGAGCCGCTCGCCACGCGCCTCGGGGACATGGGCACCTTCGACATGGCCGACCTCCTGGTCTTCGGCCTGGGATACGTCGCCATCATGGCTTGCTACATCATCATGGCGATTAACCTCTTCCTGGCCGTGCTCGAGTACTACCTCTTCGCGGGGATCGTCGGGATCTTGCTCCCCTTTGGGATCCTGTCGTCGACGAAGTTTCTGGCCGAGAAGGCCATCGGCGCTGTCGTCGCGGCGGGCGTTAAGCTGATGGTGCTCTCCTTCATCACGTCGGCAGTGTTGCCGATTGTCGTCGCCACGCGCTTCAGCGGCCCGGAGTTCGGCCTGAACGAGCTCTGGGCGATGCTCCTCACCCTCGGCGGCGTCACCGTCCTCTCCTGGAAGGCGCCGGCGATGGCGTCTGCCCTGATGGCCGGCTCGCCGAGTCTCGGCGTCGCCGACGTCGCGCAAGGCACGATGACGGGCGTCGCCGCCGGAGTGGCCGTCGCAGGCTTTGCCACCGGAAACCCGGCCATCGGCCTCAGCGCCGCCACGCGGGCTGCCGCAGGCGCCAGCGCGGGGCAATCGACCCTCGGAGCCTCCAGCGGGGGGCTCGGCGGCTCGTCCGGAAGCGGCGCGTCCGCCGCCGGCCCGGCCGTCGCCAGCGCGGGAAGCTCGCTCGTCCGCAGTTTGGCTACGTAGACACCGGGGGCCCTCCCCACCGCGTACGCGGGAGGACGGACTCCCAGGGTCGGAGGGAGAGCTTCCGAGGGGCGAGATCCGCCTCGCGGCCGCCCACTTCGACGCAAACCGAAATGTGACTCGAAGAGAAAGGAAAGGGACCGGTCATGGACAAGAAGACGAAATGGACTGCGCAAGGGGAGGCGGATACGCCGTACATGCGCGCGCGTCAGGAATGGGACGCGCGGATGGGGAATGCGCTTGTCCACGCGCGAAACTGGCGCCTGGCAACCTTCGCCGCGCTCGGCGCCGTCATGTTTGCTCTCGCGGGCATGGTGTATCTCGGGCGTTTGCCGAAAGCCGTGCCTCATATCATCGAGGTGGACCAGCTCGGCGCGGCCACCTACCGGGGACCCGTCGGCCAGTCGGGCGCCGACTACGTGCCGTCGGACGCGACGGTCAAGTACCACCTCCAGCGCTTCATCGAGGACACGCGGTCGATCTCGTCGGACGCCGCCATCCTGAAACATAACTGGCTCGACGCCTATTCGCTCGTGACGACCAAGGGCGGCAACATCCTGACGGCGTTCGTGTCGAGCCCCGATCACGAGCCGTTTCACAGGGCCGCTGCAGGAGAGCGCGTCAGCGTGGAAGTGCTCTCCGCCGTCCGCGTCTCGCAGGAGACCTGGCAGGTCGACTGGCGCGAGACCGACTGGGACAAGAACGGCAACGCCGTGGGGCAGCCCACGCTCTGGCGCGGCATGTTCCACATCCTCCTCCAAACCCCCAAGACGGAAGAAGCCATGACCCGCAATCCGATTGGCCTCTACGTCGACGAATTTCACTGGGACACCATTCAGAGGTAACCGCCTATGCACTCTTTCTCTTTCTTCTTTCGACCGATCGCGCTTCTGCTCACCCTCCTCTCGGCGGCGTGCGCCGCGGCGCCGCCGCCTCCGGCGAGCGCTTACGTCCGGGCGGAGCCCGTCGCGGACGTCTCCCCGGCACCTCGGCTGCCGGCCGCGGCGGCCCCGGCTCCCGCGCTTTCCGGACAGATGAAGCCCATCCCGCCGCCGCCGGCGCGCCCGACCTGGGGTTCCCTGGCCTCGGTCCCCGCGTCGGGCGAGCAGGTCGTCGCCGAGGCCAACCGCCAGGCCGCGCAGGGCCCGGCGCGCGACACGTACTTCAACGCCATCGTCCAGTACGCGTTCGAGCCCGGAAGCCTCTACCAAGTCTACGCCTCGCCCATGCGCATCACCGACCTCGCGCTCGAGCCGGGCGAGAAAGTCATCGGGCAGCCCGCCGCCGGCGACGTCGTCCGGTGGGTGCTCGCGCTGGGCAGATCCGTCCAGGCCGGGCAGGAGCAGGTGCACGTCTACGTGAAGCCGACGCGGCCCGACCTCGAAACGAACCTCGCGATCAACACCGACCGCCGGAGCTACCTTCTCGAGCTCCATAGCTACCCGGACACCTACATGGCCGCGGTCGAGTGGCACTACCCGCACGAGGAGCTGGCGCGGCTCGAGGCGCAAGCGACCGAGTCGGCCGTCGAACGCCAGAACTCGTCGCCCATCGTCGGTCTCGACACCCTTAACTTCAACTACGCGGTGAAGGTCGAGAAGGGCGAGCCCACGTGGACCCCGCTCCAGGTGTTCGACGACGGCCGACGGACCTTCATCCGGTTTCCCGAGGCGATGCTCGTCCGCGAGGCGCCTGCGCTCTTTGTCCTCCGGAACAAGGAGACCCAGCTCGTCAACTACCGGGTCAAGAGCGACTTCTACGTCGTCGACCGCCTGCTCGACGCGGCCGAGCTCCGCGTCGGCCAGCAGGATCAGGAGATCGTGCGCATCGTGCGCACCGCTGCGGGGAAGAGGTAGCGGCCATGAGTGACGACCCGGTCCGACCGAGCTCTCCTCCGACGATCCCTCCTCCGCCGGTCCCCCCTCTTCCGGCCGTCGATCCGCACGAGTCCAAGATTGCGCCCGACGATCCCCGCCTCCGCTTGCAGCGCGTCCAGGGGCGCACGCTGCGTAAGGGCCCGGCCATTCTCCTCCTGGCCGGCGTGCTCGGCGTCGTGCTCCTCGCGCTCACGTTCGCGCTTCAGCCCTCCGCGCCGTCGAAGCCCAAGCCCGAGGCTTCGTCCAACGGGCTCGCGCAGCCGCCTGTCGTTCCGGACGCGATCCGCATGGCCCCGGCCGCGCCGAGCGCCGTGCCGCTGCCGCTCGAGGGGCGCGCGGGTGGGCGGCCTCTGACGACGGGCCATCCGCCGTACGGCGGCGCCGCGCCCGGGCGCCGGATGGCCGCGGTGGGGCGGAACGTCCAGCGCCAAGCGGAGCTCGAACAGGATCACAAAGCCGCGAGCGCGGGGATCCTGTTCGACGCGAAGGGTGAGCCCGGCGGAGCCGGCGTAGCGCCCGCGGCCCCCGCTCCGGGGCTCGCGCCTGGGAGGGGGACGGCCGCTTCGCCCCCCGCTCTTCCCGGCGAAGGCGGAGGCGGAAGCTCGGGCGGCTTATTCGGCCAGAACGACACCGACCCGGGACGGCAAGACCGAAAGAACGCCTTTGTCGATTCCCAAGGGGCGACCAAGACCACCGATATTCTGGTGGCGAGCGTCCAGCACCCGCGAAGTCCCTACGAGCTCAAGGCGGGCACGATCATCCCCACGGTCCTCGTCACGGGGATTAATAGCGACTTGCCCGGGCCGGTCATCGGCCAGGTCCGCGAGAACGTCTACGATACCGTTTCCGGAAACTACCTTCTCGTCCCCCAAGGAGCACGCCTTCTCGCGACCTACGACTCGATGGTGGCCTGGGGGCAGGAGAGGGTCTTGGTCTGCTGGAATCGGCTCCTCTTTCCGAACGGCGACTCCATCGATCTTCAGTGCATGCCGGCGGCCGATCTCCAGGGAGCCGCCGGCCTGACCGACGAGGTCAACGAGCACTGGTGGCGTCTGCTCAAGGGCGCCGCCATCGCGTCGCTGCTCGCCGCCACATCGCAGGGCCTCGCCGGCAACGTGACCAGCCAAAACCCGACCGTCCCGCAGCTCTGGGCCAACGGGGCCGGGAGCCAGATTAACCAGGTCGGCCAGCAGGTGACGCGTCGCGATCTCCAGGTCCAACCGACCATCACCGTCCGCCCCGGCTTCTCCGTCAACGTCATCGTGACCAAGGACGTCGTCCTTTCGCCGTACGCCACCGGCCGCGGGGCGCTCGGTCGCGCCCCGCCGCCTCGCCTTCCCTGAGCAGTCTCTTCGGCTTCCTTCTCTTCCTTCCTTGCCTTTCTTTCCTCTCCCGAGAGGTGGGTCTCCATGCGTCTCTTCCTTGCTGAAAAACCGAGTCTGGCTCGGGCCATCGCCCAGGTTCTCCCTCCACCGCACCGGCCCTATCGCCACCACATCGAGTGCGGCGCGGGAAACGTGGTCGCCTGGTGCGCCGGCCACATTCTCGAGCCGGTGATGCCCGATGAGTACGACCGGAAGTACGCCCGGTGGGCGATCGAGGACTTGCCCATTGTGCCGCGCGCGTGGAAGCTCCGGCCGTCGGCTCCAGACCTCCTCAGCGCCATCCGGGCGCTACTCCGGGGCGCGGCGCGCGTCGTTCACGCGGGCGATCCCGACCGCGAAGGGCAGCTTCTCGTCGACGAGGTCCTCGACTTCCTGGGCTATGAGGGGCCCGTCGATCGCATCCTCGTTCGCGACACCAACCCCGACGCCGTCCGGCGCGAGCTCGCGGCGATCGAGCCGAACGAGAAATACCGGCCGCTCGGTACGGCCGCGCTCGCGCGGCAGCGGGCCGACTGGCTCTACGGCCTCAACATGACGCGCCTCTATAGCCTCCTCGGCAGGGCGGCGGGCTACGAGAGGCGCGTTCTCTCGATTGGGCGCGTCCAGACGCCGCTCCTCGGGCTCATCGCGCGGCGCGACGCGGCGATCGAGAGCTTTCTGCCTGCGCCCTACTACGTCGTCTCGGCGGCGGTGCGCTCGTCCGAGGGAGGCACGTTCTCGGCGCGCTGGTCGCCGGAAGCGCAGCCGCCCCACGCGTTCGACGAGGAGGGACGCCTCGTCCGAGAAGACATGGCGCTTGCCGTGGTCGCGCGGGCCACCGGCGCCGAGGCGCGCGTCACGCGTGTCGCGCGCGAGACGAAGACCGAGCCGCCCCCGCTTCCCTACTCGCTCGCAGATCTTCAGATCGACGCCGCGCGGCGTCTCGGCCTGAGCGCCCAGGCGGTCCTTCAGGCCTGTCAGGCGCTCTACGAAACGCATCGCGTGGCGACCTACCCGCGCTCGGACTGCTCGTACCTGCCCGAAGGCCATCTCGCGGACGCCAAGGGGGTTCTCGCGGCCATCGGGGAGACGGCGCCGGGCCTCGCGGGCCTCATTGCCGAAGCGGACGTGTCGCGCCGGTCGCGCGCATGGAACGACACGAAGGTGACCGCCCACCACGCGATCATTCCGACGCGGACGGCCGCCGCGAGGGCGCTCGGACCGACCGAGCGAGCCGTCTACGATCTCATCGCGCGCCGCTACGTGAGCCAGTTCTTCGCGCCCTACGAGTATGCCTTCACGCGGTTCGAGCTCGACGCCGCCGGAGAGCGCTTCGTCGCGACGGGCCGCGAGACCCTCGCGGCCGGGTGGCGGAAGACGGCGCCTGGGGGAGCCGCCGACCGAGGCGGCGAAGAGGACGGCGCGGCCCTTCCGACCTTGAAGGAAAGCGACTCGCTCACTTTGACCGGGGTGCGATCGCAGCGCCAAGAGTCCCAGCCCCCAAAACCGTTCACCGACGCCACGTTGATGCACGCGATGGTCCACGTTGCCGCGCACGTGAGCGACCCGCGTGTGAAGGCGATCCTCACCGAGGCCGACGGCCTTGGCACGCCCGCCACGCGCCCGAGCATCATCGAGACGCTCTTCGAGCGGGGCTACATCGCGCGCCGCGGCAAAGCCATTGTCTCGACCGCCATTGGCCGAGCTCTCGTCGCGAGCCTTCCGGAGTCGGCGACGACACCGGACAGGACTGCCGAGTGGGAAGCCGCCATGCGACCGATCGCCGACGGTACGGACACGATGGATAGGTTTCTCGAGCGAACCGCCGCGGAGCTCGTGACCCTCATCGCCGAGGCCAAGTCGCGACGCGTTCTGCCGCCCCCGCCGCCCGCGGCGGAGCCATCTTCCACGCGCGGCGCGCACCGTCCGCGTGCCTCGAACCGATCCCGCCCCGCGCGCGGCTGAAAGGCCGCCCGCCTCTTCCCCTGCTCCCCCTTCTTGACCCTCTTTGGCCAGCCCCGCCTGCGCGCCCATAGGCGCGGAGGGGAGGCCCCGGCCCAGGCTCTCCACCGGAACATGCCCATGAAAAGTCCCACCCGTATGACGCCGCGGCAGGCGGCGTACCGAGACCTCACCGCCATCATCTCCCAACTGAGCGGGCGCTCCCGACGCGCGCAGCGCGCGCTCCTTGAAGCGGAGCTCGTCCGCGCTCTCGAGCGCGCGTACGACTTCCAGCTCCGCTGCGCCGAGCTCGGCGCCCTCGCGGCCGCGCAGAAGGACAGGCTCCTCGGGGCGGAGATTGAGGTCGCCGTGGCTCACGGGGCGGCGCGCCAGCGCGTCCAGGCGATGCGGCAAGAGGTCTTCGCCGTCGTCGAGCGCTGCCGGGCGTTCGAGAACGCGTGCCACGAGCTTCTCGCCATGACGCGGGAGGCGGTCCCCGTGGAGCCACCGCCGCTCGTGGAGGCGGCGCCGGTCGTCGCCCCGGACGACGACGTGGACGGGCAAGCCGTGACCGAGCGCTGCCCCCGACCGAGCATCGAGCCCGAGGCGGGCCAGCCATGAGGACAGCCGTGCAGCTGCGCTCGGGCGGCGCCGTCGAGTGCGCGCTTCTTTGCGGAGAGCCCGGCGCGATGGCCTCGGGCGCGCTCGGTCCCGTAGCGCTCTTTGGCCCGGAGGAAGTGGTCGGGTACCTCGTTCGGACGTCCGCGGGCCGGACGCTCTTCGTCTTCCGGACCCTGGCGGTCGACGACGCCTGGGCGGCGTCGGTGCCGGGAGTGCACCCGCGCGTGCGCCTCCTTGTGCACCTTCGGTCGGCCATGCGCGTCCGGGCGCTGACGCGCCTCTTCGGCACCCTCGCCAAGCGCGCCCTGGCGCCTTCCGGCCTGAGCGACGGCTTCTACGTGCGCGTCAGCCACGCACTCGGCGGCCGGAGGACGGACCAGGCGCGCCTGAAGGCGCTCCTCCGCCGGGAATTGACCGGCCAAACCGCGCCGGGCCGCGACACGGCGCTTCGGGGGAGGCCGTGATGGCTGCCAGCGCGCACGGCGCCCTGGGGTCGGACGCGTCGCCGAGCCGGGCGTCCCCGAGCGACGGCGGCGGGCACGGCAGCCCGGCCCGTCGAAGCCGGTCACGCGGCGCGCGTCCGGGTGAGACCACGCTGAGCCTTCTTGCGATCGGCGCGGCCACCACTGCACTTGGGTGCCTCGGGGCGTCGCACCTTATCTGGAACCGAACCGCGAGCCTGCCTCTCGGGCTCTACCTCCGAAGCTCGAAGGAGCGCGCCTGCGAAGGCGAGCTCGTAGCCCTCCGCGTCCCTCCGAGCGTCCGTCCGCTCGTCCACGACCGCCGCTACCTGCCGGACGGCAGCCTTCTCATCAAGCCCGTCGCCGCCGTGGCCGGCGACGTGGTGTGCACGCGCCGTGGCGTCCTCACCATCAACGGCGCGCCCTTCGGCCCCGTCCTCTCGCGCGACTCCCTGGGACGCGCGCTGCCCGTCTACGAGGGATGCGGCGCCCTTCCCCAAGGGCAGGTCTTTCTCGCCTCCCACCACCCCGGAAGCTTCGACTCGCGGAGCTTCGGCCCCGTGGACATCCACGCCCTGAAAGGATCGGTGACCCCGCTATGGACTTATTGAGCGTCATTCTCGCGTGCAACCTCTACACGGCCGACGAGCCGCTCGTCCGCGCCATCGCGCAGTCGAACAGTCACAGCAACACATTCTCCGTCATCGATGTGGCGATGGACTACCGGCAGGTGGATGTGCCGCCTGAGCCGAAGACGCTCGACGCGGCCCTCGCTCGACTCGAGGACGTCACGTCCAAGGGCGGCCGGCCGCTCCTAGGCCTCATGCAAGTCGTCCCCTCGTGGATGGCGAACTACGGGCGCGAGCCGCGCGACGCCTTCGATGCGTGCATCAACGTCTCGGTCGGTACCGCCATGCTCTCGGCGTTCGATCACGAGTGCGCGGCTGGCAGCCCGCGCGCCGAGCCGCCCGGACGCGCCCGGCGAAGGCTACCGGCCGCCGTGACTCTTCGGCCCCAGCGCGCATGCGTCGTACGGAAGTACGGGCAGGCCATCGGCATGCCCGACTTCGAGCTTCTCATCACCCTCGAGCTGGGCGGTCAGAGGCCGGCGCCCCTCGGGAGCGCCGCGACCGACGCCCCCATCACCTTTCCCGAGCCCGGCGCCCGGGCGTGGGGGCCCGATTGCATTTTCGTGTCTCTGGCGATGCCGCCCCTGGCGACGCCGCCGCAACCGTGAGCGCATGGCCGGGCGATGAGTGAGGCAGCCGTGCTTGAACCATCCCGAAACAGGAATGCACGACCGAGCGAGCCGCGCGTGCGACATCCGCAGGAAGCGGTCGGCCGAGCGCACATTGGGACGCGCGGCGTGCCCGACACGGCCGACGCGTTCGTGTGCCGCAGCGAAGGAAGAGCCGCGACCTTGCCGCCCGCGGGTTTTGGCGCGGAAAACGCGATGCCTGCCGCTGTTCGTGCCGTGGGTACCGCACCGGCGAGTGACACCATCGCGGTGCCCAGCGGGTCTGCGCTGGCAGGGTTGCTCGCCGGCGGCGCGGGCTGGGGTGTCGACGAGTAAGAGACACCCGCTCGACCGGGGGAGTGTCCCGGCCACGATGTGACGGCAATGCGGCGGGCGTGCGTGAAGTGACGGGCCGGCTTTTGGGTTCCGCTCTTTCTTATTTGAGTATCTCTTCTAGCGTTGTCGTGAGTGTAGTCGTGAAGAATCGCGCTCGCGCTCGGCGTCGCTGAGTGCAGCGGCGTCGCAAGCCGCGACGTTTGTGAGGGTCCGAAGGTGGGCTCCATCCATCTGAAAGAACGAGGCATAGAATGAAGATCATCTATTCGTGCATTATGACTCTGGCCGTCGCGCTTGTGTCCACGTTTGCCAGCGCGCGTGAACGACAGACGTCAGTAGGCCGCATCGACAGCTCTTGTGTGACGGAAGTGCCCAAAGGGGCAACCGTAGACGCAGCTACGGGAAGGGTGACTCGCGTTGACGGTTCGAGCTACGCGACGTCGACCTGCGATGAATCGTGGACGCCAGCCCATCCCCGTCCGGCGGAAGTGGGTGGCGGTGCGGCGGAGGTTCAGAACCTGGCGCTCGCCCAGGCGGACGGATTCAATGCCGGCAACGACTACGGGGTGACCAATGACTGGGTGATGTTCTCGAGTGCCAACGCCATCGCCCTTAATGGCATGGCCACATTCGACGACATGGAGCAGAATATATTCGTCCCGGATGCACCGCAAAACGCGAGCGACGCAGGCTCGCAATACTTGTGGTGCGGCCTGGAGAATCTAACGAGCGGCGGAGACTGGGCGACCCTCATCCAGGCGTACATTGTCTGGGGCGAGATCCCCGGAACCTGGGCGCTCCAGACGGCCTATGTGCCGAATCCAAGCTACGTTCGGGGAAATGTCTTTACGAGCGTCGCCGAGCCGGTCGCTCCGGGCGACCGCATATCGTGCCAAGTCTCGAGAATTCAAGTCGGCGAATGGCAGATCACGGCTACGGACACTGCGTCTGGTGCCTGGTCGCGGACAAACCTTGTCCCTGCGTCCGGGAATGGGGCATTGGTCTACAATTGGGCCCTGTTGGCGGTCTACGAGGCCTTCCCGGTAGGGTCGTGCGCTGGAATGCCTTTTCAAGGTTACGGTGTAGTGGACCGCGGGTGGCTGCGACAGGCCGGTCCCGTCTGGAATGCAGAGGTGAATGTTGTCGGGCAAGTCGCCGTCCATACGTTCGCGGCGACGTGCTGCTGTGACAATGAGACGTTCTATGAGCCGATAGGGGGCGCCACCTTTTTTAGCTTCTTCAACGGTTTCTGAGACTGGGGCTGCAGGTCCCCTCCGTTGCGCTGTCGGCGGGTCGTTGAAGGTCCGCCGGCGGCGACGACGTTGTCGTCGGTTGCGACGCCCTGCGGGCCGGTGCCCCCTCCTTCGGGTGCATGGGCCACGGGGTGGTTCGGAGCTCCAGATGCTTCCTTCAGCGTGGCTGGCCACCGGCCGATCCCGTCGGGCAACGGCTCTTGCAAGGCGGACTCGAGCTGCTGGCGCAGTTCGAAAGAATACTCCGGCTCCTCGCTTCCACGATCGACGGCTAGTCCGGTCCCGTCCTCCCGGAGATCCAGAGCCGACGCGACGCGGTGACGGCGGCCCCGCCCTCGCGCCCAGACGCGATCGTCGTCCGCGAGGCGTGCGACGGCGCGGCTTTGAGCCCCGCCCTCCAGTACGGACGGGGGCTTAGATGCCGCTCCCGTCTGGCTTGGAGGCGTTGCCCGCGCTGCTCACCGTCGGTGAGGTCGCGACCCTTCTTCGAACCACCCGCAAGGCCGTCTACTCCATGGCCGAGCGGGGGCAGCTTCCGGGTACGACGCGCATCGGCCGACGCTTGCTTGTCCGACGCGACGACCTACTCTCATGGCTCGACGAAAGACGAGCGGCATCGCCGGGAGGTACACGGCGATGACGATCAAGATCCGAGAGTGGAAGAAGGGCAAGCACGTGGGTTTCGAGGTGGACATCCGCTTCACGTATCCGGACGGCACGCTGTTCCGGCGGCGCATCAAGGCGCCCGTGGAGACGAGGTCCGCGGCGAAACGATGGGGCGAGGCCAAGGAGCGCGAGCTCCTGATGCGGCCGTCGCCGGTCGTCCTGCAGCGACAGCAGGAGCAACGGAAGGAGGTGCCAACGCTCGACGAGTTCAAGACCCGCTACATGGAGAGCTACGCGAAGGCCAACCGGGAGAAGGCGAGCAGCATCCACGGCAAGGAGCAGATTTTCAAGAATCACCTGCTTCCTCGCCTCGGCAAGACGCGCCTTCAGGAGATCGGCGACGAGGACATCCAGGCGATCAAGGGTGCTCTCGCGCACCGCAAGCCCAAGACCGTGAACAACGTGCTCACGGTGCTGGGCAATGCGCTTCGCGTTGCGGTGAAGTGGAAGGTGATCCCGGTGATGCCGTGCACGATCGAACTCCTGAAGGTGAGCAACCTCAAGCTCACGTTCTACGAGTTCGAGGAGTACGCGCGGCTTGTGGACGCAGCCGAGCGGATCGACACGAGGTCTCTCGTCGTCGTTCTGCTCGGTGGGGACGCTGGCCTACGGCGCGGCGAGATGGCTGCGCTGCGCTGGTGCCACGTCGACTTTGTCCGACGCCAGCTTCGCATCGAGGAAGCGGCCTGGCGCGGCACGGTCGACACGCCGAAGGGAGGTCGTGGGCGGGTCGTGCCGATGACGGCCGCGCGGGCGACAACCCTTCGGCGTTACCACCGCGAGCGTGGGGAGCCGGTGCAGACCGACCGGGTGCTCTACGACGACGGGGGTCGGCCGGTTCGCGATCAGAACCTGCGCGACTACCACAAGGCGGTGCAGCAGCGCGCTCATGCGCCGTACCGGACGGGCGCGTTGCACATCCTGCGTCACACGTTCTGCTCGCACCTCGCGATGAGGGGAGCGCCGGTCAAGGCCATCCAGGAGCTGGCGGGTCACACGGAGCTGACGACGACCCTGCGGTACATGCATCTGTCGCCGGCCGCACGGGAGAGCGCGATCAAGCTGCTCGAGGCGCGCGTCGGGGCGCGCATTTTTGGAGACATTGTGGAGAGGGCGGCGGGAGAGGCCTGATTTCTCGACAAACGACGGCGTCCCCAGCGGGAGTCGAACCCGTGACCAGGGGTGGGAAGGGAAAGGGGAATCGGTCGTAGAGGCTGATTTTCCAGGAGATGGCGTGAGCCGGGGTGACGGGTGGTGAG
>Ga0302325_10000641_pt1 | contig 94125 bp, 75 predicted proteins | sample Palsa_T0_2_FD_201948 | JGI IMG/M metagenome (GOLD analysis project Ga0302325, IMG submission 201948) | Peat permafrost microbial communities from Stordalen Mire near Abisko, Sweden - Palsa_T0_2 | ecosystem: Environmental > Terrestrial > Soil > Palsa > Peat permafrost | place: Sweden: Abisko...
TGGCCATGTTGCGGACGAGGGGATCGGCAATCACCAGGACGGTGTCGAGGAGGATGGGGTAGCGCGCGCGGATGAGCTCGGAGCGCTCGAGCGCCGACTCGCGGGTCCGCCCGCCAATGCGCAGCATGCCGCCCTCTTCCTTGATGTACTCGAGCCCGGGGATGCGACCGATGTCCACCAGGTGGGCGGCCTGGCCCAGGCGGAGCTTGAGCAGCGGCAGGAGGCTCTGACCTCCGGAGAGCACCTTGGCGCCATCCCCGAATTTCGTGAGCAGAGCGAAGGCTTCAGACAGCGTATTGGGCGCGTGGTAGTCGAAGGCAGCCGGGATCATGTTTCCTCCACAGCAGTGGACGTCTTTTTCAGTGGAACAGCAGAAAACAGAGCACCACGGCGACGACAGCGACCCCCACCCAGAACGCCGGCCGCCGAATGAGACGCCCCGCGGCACGACGTGCGACCGTGCCTCCGAGTGCTACCACGTCCAGCGCCGGTGCGACGGCAGGGGCCAGCATCGCTCGAGGTGACGCGGCCGAAGCGCTGCCTCCGGAAGGAGGGGCCACGGCGGGAGCCGCCGGCGTCTCCAGCTCGCTGCGCATGCGCTCGGAGAAAATCTGGAAAATCTGGTCGCTCACGTCCTGGACCATGCCCCGGCCCATCTGGGCGAGCAGGCCGGTGATGTTCACCTTCGATGCGGCGGTGACTTCGGTCTGCCCCGGCGCGACCTCGCGCAGGGTGCTGGTGAGGTTCAAGTCGGCGCCGCCCTTCCCCCGGACGTCCTGCCCGGTGGCGCGGATTTCGGCGGTCCGCGTCGCCGCGTCCAGGCGCTCGAAGACGACTTTCCCCTTGTAGCTGCTGGACACCGGACCCACCTTCACCGTCATGGTCCCGGCGTACGTCTTTTCGTCCAGCTGCTCACCGATGGCGGCGCCCGGGAGACACCGGGCGACCCTCTGCACGTCAATTAGAAAGGCCCACACCGCCTCCGGGGGCGCCTTGATGACGAAGGTCTTCACAATCTCCATCGCCATGGACGGCCCGCCTAGGTCGGTGGAGCGACTCGCGCCGTGAGGTACCGCTCCGGAGCTGCGAGGAACTTCTCGCGACACCGCGCGTTGCAGAAATAGAACATGCGCCCGGCGTGCTCGCCAAGATGGCGTGCGCCGGCCACCACGACTGTCATGCCACACACCGGGTCGAGCTCCTCGACTTCGAGCGGAGTCGGCTCTGAGGAGGGCGCTGGTGCGTCGACGCGGAGGCGCTGCAGCTGCACCACCTCGGCCAGAATGCTCAGAGCAACCTCTTCGGGGCGTCGGGCGCCGAGGTCCAGACCCGCCGGACTCTTGATGCGCTCCAGCGCCTCATCCGCGACGCCACGCGCGATGAGTGTCTCCCGGAGCTGAGCGAAGCGCTTCCGACTGGCCACGACGCCGAGGTACGTCGGCTGCAGCGCCACCGCCGCGGCGACGGCGTCCTCGTCGTTCTCGCCCATGGTGGCGACGACCACGAAGAGCTGCCTGGCGGCGGCACCCACGGGGACCTGCAACTCGGGCGCCTGGAGGTTCAGGAAGAGACGGTCGGCCCCCAACACAGCGCCCGAAGTGGCGTGCGCGTCGACCACGTCAACGCCATAGCCCAGCGCCTTGCCGAGCTGCGCCAGCGCTCGGACGACGGGCGAGAGGCCGAAGAGCACCAGACGGGGGGCAGGAAGAATGGGCTCCAAGTAGATGTCCACGGTGCCTTCACTCTGGCATGTCATCGGCAGCACGGTGATGCCGGGCCGGCTTTCTGTCTCTGGCTCGGGCGAAAGGGAAAGCAGCCTCGGGCGTCCGTCGAGGAGGGCGCGGCGCGCCTCTCGTCTCACCGTGGGCTTGGTGCAGTTGCCTCCCAGCCACCCGTGGTAGCTGCCATCCTCGGTGATGAGGGCCACGTCGCCCTGCTGGGCCGAGCTGTAGGACTCGCGCCTCACGACGGTAGCCAAGACGAAGGGCTCGCCCCGCCGGACGAGGTCCGCCGCCAGCTGGAGGAGCTCGGGGCGCACTAGCCACTCCCCAGCTCGGCCAGGACCAGGTCCACGTCTGCCGGGACGTCCAAGTCCTTGAGCGCCGAGGCGGGCCAGGCCACCTCGAGGCTCTCGTTCCGGTGACGCTTCACCACTTTCTTCCCACACCCATCCCCGTCGAGCGCGCGCAGCTCGGCAAACAACGAACGGTCGTACAGCATCGGCGGCGCATCGACGCCCTCGTAGCTCGAAACCACCAGCGGCGAGGCGCCGTCCCGGTAGCGTTCGACGACCGCCTCCAGCATCTGCTGGGTGACGAAGGGCATGTCGGCCAGCATCACCAGAGCGGCCGCGGCGTGCGCCGGAACCGCTGCAATCCCAGTCCGGAGGGAGGTGTTGATGCCTTGAGCGTAGGTGGGGTTGAAGACGGACGTACAGGGGAGCCCGGCGAGCTCGGCCTGCGCCCGTTCGGCCTCATGGCCAAGCACCACCAGCACCGGATGCAACCCCGCGGCGAGCGCAGTGCCCACCGCCCGCCGGAGAACGCTCTGCCCTCGCAGGGAAAGGAAGAGCTTGTTCCGGCCCATCCGACTGGAGGTGCCCGCGGCGAGAACGATGCCAGCGATGGGTGCGCGCTCGCCGTCACGGGACATGGCGCTCTCCTGACGGCGAGGGCATCGCCGCAGCCGTGCCCCTCTCAGACGCCCGGTATCCGCGCCGGGCGCTGGAGGCGGCTGTCTCGTCTTTTCCCAACGGCGAGCTCTCCACGTACAGACGCTCGAGGGCTGTATTTCCCATGGTGTTCTAGGTGTCAACGTGCAAACTAACTCGTCCTCTTAGTCTGCGCGCAGCGGAGGGTACGATGCGCATCGGAGTACCGCGAGAAACCCTCGAGGGTGAGCGGCGGGTCGCGCTGGTGCCTGACGCAGTGAGCCGTCTGGTGAAGTCTGGCGTCGAGGTCGCCGTGGAACACGGGGCGGGCCTCGGGGCATTCGTCTCAGACGAGGCCTATGCCACGGCAGGCGCCCGTCTGGGAACGGCCGAGGAAGTGTGGGGCCGAAGCGACCTCGTCGCCAAGGTCCGGCGTCCGAGTGACGCCGAAATCGCTCGACTGCACGACGAGGGGGCGGCGGTGGTGGCGCTGGTGGGCGCAGGCTCGCTTGAAGACCTGCTCGCCCGGCTCAACGAGCGCAAGGCCTCCTTCCTGGCACTGGAGCGCGTCCCGCGCATCACCCGGGCGCAGTCCATGGATGTGCTCTCCTCGCAGGCCACGGTGGCGGGTTACAAGGCCGTGCTGCTCGGCACCTCCGAGCTTCCTCGGCTGCTCCCGATGCTCACCACCGCGGCCGGCACACTTGCACCCTCGCGCGTCTTCGTGCTCGGGGCCGGGGTGGCCGGGCTGCAAGCCATTGCCACCGCCAAACGCCTGGGGGCAATCGTCTCGGCGTTCGACATCCGCGCCGCGGCCGCCGAGCAGGTGAAGAGTCTCGGGGCCTCTTTCGTCAGCGGCGAGCTGGCTTCGGCCGAGGCGCAGACGGCAGGCGGCTACGCCAAGCAGCAGACGGCGGACGAGCGCGCTCGTACGCTCGCTGCCATCGCCGAGCACCTCCCCTCGGTAGACTTGGTCATCGGCACCGCGCAGATTCCGGGCAAACCAGCACCGGAGCTCATCACCGGGGCGATGGTGCAAAGGATGCGGCCGGGAAGCGTCATCGTGGACCTGGCCGCCGAAACGGGCGGCAACTGCGCCCTCACCCGGCCGGGGGAGCGGGTCGAGGTCGACCAGGTGCTGGTGCTCGGCCCCCTCAACGTGGCGGCCTCGGTCCCCATCCACGCCAGCCAGATGTTCAGCAAAAACGTCCTCACCCTGGTCCAGCACCTGCTCAAGGACGGCCAGCTCCTGCTCAACCCTGACGACGAGATTACCCGCGCCATGCTGCTCACCTACCGAGGGGAGGTGTTCACCTCATGAACGCCACCGCCATCATCCAGCTCTACGTGTTTGTGCTCGCCGGCTTCGTCGGCTTCCTGGTCATCACCCGTGTCCCGCCCCTGCTTCACACCCCCTTGATGTCGGCGACCAACGCCATCTCCGCCATCTCCCTGGTGGGCTCGCTGGTGGTGGCCGGCGCAAACCGGGGGACGGCCAGCACGGTGCTCGGCTTCATCGCCGTCACCGCGGCGACCATCAACGTCGTCGGCGGCTTCCTCATCACCGACCGGATGCTGAAGATGTTCCGTCGCCACGAGCTCCCTCCCGGAGAGAAGAAGTGAGTCGGGAGCTCGGCATCCAGGCGATTTACCTCGCCTCCTCCATCCTCTTCATCCTCGGCCTGAAGAGCCTGACCCGGCCAGAGTTCGCCCGCCGCGGGATGCAGCAGGCCGCGGTGGGGATGCTGCTGGCCATCGTCGGCACGCTCTTCCAGCAAGAGATTGTCCGGTTCGACTGGATTGCCGCAGGCTTCATCCTGGGCACCGTCATCGGCTACCCGCTCGGCATGTTCGTACCGATGACGGCCATGCCGCAGCGGATTGCCGTCTCGCACCTCTTCGGTGCACTGGCCGCGACGCTGGTGGGCGTGGCCGAGTACTGGCACGGTGGGCACGGAAGCACCATCGGCCACGGACAGATGGCGGCACTCGGTTTCGAGGTGCTCTTCGGGGCGCTCACCGTCACCGGAAGCTTCATGGCCTTCGGAAAGCTGCAGGAGTTCATCACCGGGATGCCGGTGACCTTCCGCGGCCAGAACGCCATCAACCTGACGCTCTTCGCGGTCACCTTTGGCCTGTTCGGCTACTTGATTTTCTTCCCGGCAGCGACGCTGCTCTTCTACGTGATGATTGCGCTCGCGCTGTGCATCGGCGTGCTGATGGTGCTGCCCATCGGCGGAGCCGACATGCCGGTGGTGGTGTCGCTGCTCAACTCCTATGCCGGTCTGGCGTCGAGTGCCACGGGCTTCGCCATCGGAAACAACGTGTTGATTATCGCCGGCGCCCTGGACGGCGCCTCGGGATTCTTGCTCTCGGTCATCATGAGCAAGGCGATGAATCGCTCCTTCGGGAACGTCCTCTTTGGCGCCTTCGGTAGCCCGCAGACGGGCGGCAGCGCCAAGACAACCGAAGGCCTCAGTGTCCGTTCCATTACCGCCGATGACGCGGCCATGCGGCTCGGCTACGCCAGCAAGGTCATCTTCGTCCCCGGTTACGGGATGGCCGTCGCCCAGGCGCAGCATCAGGTCCGGGAGCTGGCGGAGCTCATCGAGAAGAAGGGTGGTGAGGTGAAGTTCGCCATCCACCCCGTCGCGGGCCGGATGCCGGGGCACATGAACGTGCTCTTGGCCGAGGCCGACGTGCCCTACGACAAGCTGTATGACATGGAAGCCATCAACTCGGCGTTTCCCGAAACGGACGTGGCGGTAGTCATCGGGGCCAATGACGTCGTCAACCCGGCCGCGCGCAACGACCCGAAGAGCCCCATCTACGGGATGCCGATTCTCGACGTGGACAAGGCCAAGTCGGTCATCGTCCTCAAGCGCAGCATGAACCCCGGCTTCGCCGGCATCGAGAACGAGCTGTTCTACAATGACAAGACCTCGATGCTCTTTGGAGACGCGAAGGCCTCCCTGAGCAAGCTGGTGTCCGAGGTGAAAGCGCTCTGACGCATACACTTTTCCAGGCCAGCGCCCGCCCCCGTGAGTCGCTTGGGGCGTGGCCATTCCCCCTTGGCACCCGCCCGCCGCGGGCAGGCCGCAGTCGGAGGCAACGCTCGATGGGTTTTCTGAATTTTTCCCCCCGGTCGGGGGCCCGGGCCCTGGCTGTGCTTCTCGCTTGCCTCGGGGGCGGCTGTGCGACACCTCCCTTGGCTCCCACGCCGGGTGAGCCGGTGACGGCCGGGGCTCTCCTCTCGTCCCCGCAGAGTGCGGTGCCCACGCCGCCCTCCTTCCGACTCCCGGCCACCGTCCGGCCGGTGCGGGAGGCGCTCGCGCTCCGGCTCGTTCCCGCTGACGCCAGCTTCTCCGGCACGGCCACCATCGACGTGCACCTCGAGGTGGCGACCGACCACTTTTGGCTGCACGCAGAAGGGCTCGCCGTCGACCAGGCCCGGCTGGAGTCAGGGACCAAGTCCTGGCCGGTGACAACGATGCCCAGTGGCGAGGACTTGCTCCTGGTCCGGCTCGGCGGCCCCGCCGGCCCCGGCGAGGCACGACTGGTGCTGCGCTACCACGGGGCGGTCGACAGCGAGCGCAGCCGCGGAATTTACCGCGTCGACGAGGGCAAGACGCCCTACCTCTACACATTCTTCGAGCCGGTCGACGCGCGGCGGGCATTCCCGTGCTTCGACGAGCCCTCCTTCAAAATCCCCTGGACGCTATCGCTCACCGTCCCCGAGCAGGACGTGGCCTTCGCCAACACCGCCGCCGTTTCGACGTCCAGCGCCGGTGCCGGCCTCAAGACGGTCACCTTTGCCGAGACACGGCCTTTGCCGAGCTACCTGGTGGCCTTCGTGGTGGGGCCCTTCGAGGTGGTGCAGGGCTCCCCGGCCGGCAACGAAGCCATTCCTCTGCAATTCATCGTCCCGCAGGGGCGTGCTGCCGAGCTGCGCTATGCCCAGGACTTCCTTCCCCGGGCGGTGAAGTTGCTGGAGGACTTCACCGGGGTCCCCTACCCCTACGGGAAGCTCGACGTGGCGGTGGTGCCCCGCTACTGGGGCACCATGGAGCACCCGGGCTTGGTGGCGCTCGGACAGCCCATTCTTCTCATTCCACCGGACCGGGAGTCGCTCCGGCGCCGCCAGTTCGCCGCCAACGTCTCCGTCCACGAGCTGGCGCACTACTGGTTCGGGGACCTGGTCACGAATGCCTGGTGGGACGAGACGTGGCTCAACGAGGCGCTGGGCACGTGGCTGGACTTGAAGGCCACCGACGCCGTCGACTCCGCCTTTCGCTTCCGCCGCCAGGCGGTGGGGCGTCGCGCGGCTGCACTGGCCGCAGACGCGCTGACCACGGCCAAGGCGGTGCGACAGCCCGTCAATAGCCGCACCGACATCGAGACCTCCTTCGACGGCGAGCTCACCTATGACAAGGGCTCCATCGTGCTCGGGATGTTCGAGCGGTGGGTGGGTGAGGCGGGGTGGAAGCGCGGGCTGCAGCTGTACTTGCGGCGCAACGCCGACAAGAACGCCACCGCCGAGGAGCTCTTCCGGGCTCTCGATGAGGGAACGGGGCGCGCGGTGGGCGACGCGCTGGCCACCTTCGTCGTGCAGCCTGGCGCTCCGTTGGTGTCGGTGTCCCTGCGTTGCAAAACCGGCGCCTTGCCGGTGCTTGAACTCGCCCAAGAGCGCTTTCTCGCCGAGCGCAGCGTCTCGCCGCCCACCGCCACCTGGCAGGTTCCAGTGTGCGTTCGCGCCGCCTGGGGCAAGCAGGTAGAACGCGCTTGCATCTTGCTCGTGGACGCCAGCGCGGAGCTGACCTTGCCCGTCGGTGGCTGCCCGAGTTTCGTGACCGCCAACGACGGAGGTCTCGGCTACTACCGAGTCGCGTATGCCCCGGCGCTGCGCAAGTCCCTCCTGGAGCACCGCGACCAGCTGGACCCGATGGAGCTGGCGAGTCTGGCCGGGGACGTCGGTGCCCTTGCCCGACGCGGCGACATCCCGGCAGAGGAGGCCCTGGCGCTGGGCGCCAAGCTGGTGGGGAGCGCGGACTCCGACGTCGTCTTCGCCGGCCTCAACCTCCTCGGGCTGGTCAACCGCGACATGCTTTCGGCGGAATTGCAGACAGCACAGTCGGCACGCCTGGAAGCGCTGCTCGGCAAGCGCGCCCGGGCGCTCGGCTGGAAGGAACGCCCGAGCGACTCGCCCGATGAACGGCGGGTCCGTCCGGTGGTGCTCCCGCTCATCGCCGAGGACGGCCAGGATGCGGCCCTCCGGGCAGAAACCCGGAAATTGGCCGAGACGTGGCTTTCCGGCACCGGCTCCATCGACCCGGACCTCGTCCAGGGCGTTCTCCGCACCGCTGCGCAAAGCGGAGATGCGGTGCTCTTCGACCGGCTGCTCGAGGCAGCGCGCTCATTTCCCAACCGAAGGGAACGCTCTCAGGCCATCGCGGCACTGGGGGCTTTCAAGGACCGAGGCCTCGCCGCTCGCGCCCGGGCCCTCCTACTCGACCCGGCGCACGACCTCCGCGACTGGCTGGTGGTGCTGCCGTCCCAGCTTCACGAGTCCGAGACGCGTGCCGACGCATACGCCTTCCTCGACCAAAGCTTCGAGGCATTGAAGGCGCGTATGCGCGACGACGAGGTGGCCCAGGTGTTCACCTTCCTCGCCGTCTTCTGCGAGCCACGAATGCGGGTCGCCGTCGAGACCAGCTTCGCGCCTCGGGCAGCGACGGTGGACGGCGGTCCGTTCCATCTCTCCCAGTCGCTGCAAGCCATCGACGAATGCGCGCGCGTCCAGAGCCGACTCCGCCCGGGAGCCACCGCCTGGCTCGCCCCCGCCAGCGTTCCGCGCTAACCGACGCGGAGGATGATTTTGCCCACCGTGCCGCGCCCTTCGAGCGCACGATGCGCGTCGGCCACCCGCTCCAGTGGCAGCCGGAGCCCGATGGTCGAGGTGAGGGTCCCGGCCACCACGTCGCTCACCAGCTCATTCAGCGCCGCGCGGTGGGAGTCCGCCGGATGGGGCGCGGAGAGCGAGTAGGCGCTCACCTTCAAGGCGTGCGGATACAGGCTGCCGACGTCCACCGGCGCGGGAGGGCCGCTCGTCTCGCCGAAGAAGACCAGGTGGCCGAACGGCGCGAGGCAGCGGAGGCTGGCCTCGGCGGTCGAGCGCCCCACCGAGTCGAGCACCAGATTCACGCCCTGACCGCCGGTGAGCTCCAAGACTTCAGCAGCCAGGTCCTGAGATGCAACCAGCACTGCGTCTGCCCCGAGTCTCCGGGCAACTTCCGCCTTCTCCTCCGTGGAGGCTGTGCCAAAGACGCGAGCCCCGGCCGCCTTGGCCAGCTGCAGCACCATGAGGCCGACGCCGCCGGCAACGGCATGCACCAGAAGCGTCATCCCTGGCGTGACCCAGTCCACGGTGTGGAGCAGATGGTAGGCGGTGAGTCCCTGGACAGGGAGCGCCGCGCCGACGTCGAAGTCCACCGCATCGGGGAGAAGGACGACTTCCGCGGCCGGCATCCGCACCAGCTCCGCCTGGCACCCCTGCGCCAGCCCCATCGCCCGCAACCCGCGCAGGGCTGGGTTGACGCCCGTGCCCACCGCAGCAATGACACCCGCTGCCTCCGAGCCGAGAATGGCCGGGAGCGAAAATTTGGATGAAGACCGTCCACTCCGGCGAACCAGGTCCCCGAAATTCACGCCGGCGGCGTGGACGCGGAGGAGGACCTCGCCTGCGCCCGGCACCGGGTCGGGGACCTCGTCCACCCGGAGCACCTCCGGGCCCCCATATGCGTGGATGCGGACCGCCTTCATGACACTCCGAAGCTTTGGCCTCCTTGCTCGCGCACACTGCGCAGCAGGGCCGGTACTCCAACGCGGCGGACCCTACCCCGGCCCGGACCCCTGGGAGTGGGCGTTGCGAGGCGCAGCGTGCTGTTCGCCGCTTGACTCGAGGCGACGGGCTGTGCCACCCGTCGCGTCGTACTCATCTTGCGCCGTCGCTGCGCCGGGTCGTGACGTCTCGCGCTTGGCCGCGCGCAACTCAGGTGAACTCGGCGCTCACCTCGCGCAATTCCTGCGCGCTGATGCCGAGCAGGTAGAGGATGGCGTCCAGGCCGGCCGCAGTGATGGAAGTGTCGGCCGCTTCCCGCAGCTTGCGCTTGGCGTGAAAGGCGATGCCCAGGCCGGCCCGCTCCAGCATCAGGAGGTCATTGGCTCCGTCGCCCACGGCAATCACTTGGTCGAGAAGCACACCCTCGGCCTGGGCGATGGTTTCCAGGAGCTCGGCCTTGCGGGCAGCGTTGACGATGGGCCCCACCACCCGGCCAGTCAGCTTCCCATTCACCACCTCCAGGGTGTTGGCGTAGGCGTAGTCCAGTCCGAGCCTGGCTTTGAGCGCGTCGGCGGCGATGGAGAAGCCGCCGGAAATGACGGCGATGCGGTAGCCCAGCCGCTGCAACACCCGCACCATGGTTTCTGCACCCTCGGTGAGGGGCAGCTCGGCAGCGATGCGCCGCAGGACGGCGACGTCCAGTCCCTCGAGCAGCTTGAGGCGTTCGCGCAGCGAGTCGTCGTACTCCATCTCCCCCTGCATCGCCCGCTCGGTGATGGCCCGTACCTGGTCCGCCACGCCGGCCGCGCGCGCCAGCTCGTCGATGACTTCGATGCGGATGAGGGTGCTGTCCATGTCCATCACCACCAGCCGCTTGCTTCGCCGGAAAATACCCTCCCGCTGGAGCGCGACGTCGAAGGTGCCGCGCATCGCCAGCTCGAGAAGCGCGCGCTTGAGCGGCTCCGCGTCCTGGCCGGGCGGCAACCCGAGTTGAATTTCGACGGAACCGAGCTCCCCCTGGGACAGCCGGTGGATTCGCTCGATGTTGGCCCCGTGCGCGGCGAGCGCCGAGGACACCTGGAAGAGCTCCCGGGCGCCGAGTCGCGGCCCGATGGCGGTGGCGACATAGCGCTGCGCGGGTGGCTCATCACCGGCGCCCGCGTCAACCGGGGCGAAGTCCAGCTCCACCCCCAGAGACTTCGCCGCGAAGAGCAGCTCCTTGAGCAGGCCTCGGTCCGCCTTCATCGACACCAGGAAGGCCAGGGTCAGCTGGCCTTGCACCACCACCTGCTCGATGTCCAAGAGCAGTGCCTCCGCCTCGGCGATGATGCCCGTCAGCCGAGCGGTGATGCCGGGGTGGTCCGGACCGGTGACGGTGACGAGGACGTGGGTCTCGGTCATGAGCGCTTGTGGCCAATAGCAGCGGGGCCCGGGCGCCGTCGAGCGCGCTCCCCTCGGCCCTTGCGCCGTGGCCGCCGGTCGGGCAAGGGTACCCAGTGGACATGGTGGAAGTCGCGACGCGGCTCGGACCGCTGGAGGCGAGGGTCGTTCAACCGGAGGGCAGCGTTCGCCCCGAGCTCGCCGTCGTGCTCTGTCATGGCTTCGGTGCATCGGGGACCGACCTCGTCCCGCTCGCCGCCGAGGTTCTGAGCAGGACTCCTTCCTTGGGCAGCAGAGTTCGGTTCGTCTTTCCGGCCGCGCCCCTGGCGCTCACTGGCTTTGACGGGGGCCAGGCCCGCGCCTGGTGGAACATCGACTTCGAGGCCCTCATGGCCCAGCGCGCCTCCGGACCGTCCGGGCGCGCTGCCCTGCGCTCGCGCGTCCCCGACGGACTGGCCCAGGCGCGGCGCCAGCTCGCGGCCTGCGTCGAGGCGGTGGTGCAGACCTCCGGCCTGCCGCCGAGCCGGGTGGTGCTGGGCGGCTTCAGCCAAGGGGCGATGGTGACCACCGACCTCGCCCTGCGCCAGGACGAGGCGCCCGCGGCGCTGGTCATTCTCTCCGGCACCCTCCTCACCGAGGCGGAGTGGCGCACCCGGGCACCGCGCCGCAAAGGGCTTTCCGTCCTGCAGTCCCACGGACGCCAGGACCCGATTCTTCCCTTTGACGATGCCGTCGCGCTCCGCGAGCTGCTCCAGGAAGCGGGCCTCAGCGTGGACTTTCTCCCCTTCGATGGGCCGCACTCCATTCCCGAAGAAGCGCTCGACCGGCTCGGCGCGCTGCTCTTGTCCCTGCTAGGGAAAGCCCCATGACCGACGGCTTTCGCCGCTTCGCCGGCACCGACCGCTACCTCACCAGCCCGGCGTTGCAGGCCGCGGTGAATTGCGCCCTGGCGCTGGAGCGGCCGCTCCTGGTGAAGGGCGAGCCCGGCACCGGCAAGACCCTTCTGGCCGAGGCCATCGCGAACGCCTTGGGAGCCAGGCTACTCACCTGGACCGTGAAGAGCACGACGCGAGCTCAGGACGGGCTGTACGTCTACGACACGGTGCAACGCCTTTATGACAGTCGCTTCGGCGATGGCGACGTACGCGACATTCGCCGCTACATCCGCTTCGGGCCGCTGGGCGAGGCCTTCCGGAGCTCGGAACGGGTGGTGCTGCTCATCGACGAGGTGGACAAGGCCGACCTCGAGTTTCCCAATGACTTGCTCCACGAGCTGGACCGGATGCGCTTCCGCATCCTCGAGACCGACGAGGAAGTGGAGGCCAGGGCCCGCCCGGTGGTGGTGGTGACCAGCAATAACGAGAAGGAGCTGCCGGACGCCTTCCTCCGCCGCTGTGTCTTTCACTTCATCGACTTCCCCGACCGGGAACTGATGGCGCGCATCGTCCGGGTGCATCACCCCCGGCTCGACGAGTCGCTCACCCGGCAGGCGCTCGACATCTTCTACCAGCTGCGCGAGCTGACCCGTTTGCGCAAACGGCCCAGCACCAGCGAGCTGGTGGACTGGCTGGCGGTGCTCAAGTCCGCCGGAGTGAAGGAGCTCGAGCTCGACGAGGCGCTGCCCTTCGTCGGCGCACTGCTCAAGCGCGAGCAGGACCTGCTCGTCTTTCACGAGTCACTGGCCGCCGGCCGCCGGCCCCGCGCCTGAAAACCCATGTTCGTCGGCTTCCTCTACGAGCTCCGCCGCAGAAAGGTGCCGGTGGGCACCCAGGAGGCGGTTGCCCTGGCCCAGGCGCTCGAAGCCGGGCTCCACGACAGCTCGCTGGACGGGTTCTACGAGGTCGCTCGCGCGCTCCTCGTCCACAACGAGGCGCACCTCGACGCCTTTGACCAGGCCTTCCTGGCGCACTTCAAGGGCCTCGAGGATGCTGCCAATGCGCTGGTGGCCGAGCTGCTGGGATGGCTGGAGCAGGCCGCCGCCAGAGAGCCAACGGAGCGCACGCCCGAGGAGGAGGCGGCCCTGGCGGCACTCGAGCCAGAGGCGCTCCGCGCCCTGTATACACAACGGATGCGGGACCAGGAGCGGTCGCGGCGCGAGGCAAATGGTTCAGCGGACGCCGAAGCGCGGGCGCGCCAGGGCACTGGGTCCCTGGGCGTGGCGGGCGACGCGGCCGAAGGTGCGGGAGGCCGGCGCGGGGCGATGAAGGTGGCCGACGCCCGGTTGTACCGCGGGTACCGAGACGACCGGGTCCTGGACACCCGTTCGCTGGGCGTCGCCCTTCGCAAGCTCCGCGCCTTTCAGCGGGAGGGAGCCTTCGACGAGCTGGACCTCGAGGGCACCATCGACGCCACCGCCCGCAACGCCGGCGAGCTGGAAGTCATCCTCCGGCCTCCGCGCAAGCCGAGCACCCGCGTCCTTCTCCTCATGGACGTCGGAGGCTCGATGAGGCCGCACGCCCACCTCGTCAACCGGCTCTTCAGCGCCGCGAGGAAGGCCACGCACTTCCGTGAGCTGCGGACCTACTATTTCCACAACTGCGTTTACGGCTCGGTGTACCGCACCGAAGGCTTTGGCGAGCCGGTGAGCCTCGCCGAGCTGCTTTCTGACTGCGGCCCCGCCTGGAAGCTGGTGCTGGTGGGAGACGCCCTGATGGCGCCCTACGAGCTGTTGTTGCGAGCCGGAAGCCAGGGCCACTACCGCCCGGACGGGGTGGAGGGGATTGTGTGGATGATGCAGCTGGCGACCCACTTTGAGCGAAGCGCCTGGCTCAACCCGGAGCCAGCTGCCAGCTGGTGGTCGCCCACCATCCGGACGCTGAGAAGCGTCTTCTCCATGTTTCCCCTGACGGTGGAGGGCCTCGGCGACGCGGTGGGCCACCTCACCCGGGGCGGGGTGCGGAAGGGCCCCGTGCTGGCTCGCTAAGGCCCTCGAGCCGCCTGGTTGCTATTCACCCCCATGCCTCGGCGCCCGGCCCCCTCGCTCGCCTTGTGTGCCGGGCCGCTTTCCCTGCAACCCGGGGCGCTGGTCGGTGTCCAGCAGATGTTAATGCAACCCTCCGTCGTCCAGCCCGTAGAGCGCCCCACTCCGCGCATGCCTTCCGCCTCTCCCTGGCGTTTCACCCTGACGCTCGCCATCGGCACGGCCATCTTCGCGGCCTCTGTCTACGGGCTCCTCTCGGGAAAGCCGGCCGCGCTGCTCGGCATCACCGTGGGCTACTTAGGTTATGAGGTGCTGCTCACCCTGGGACTGTGTCTTCTGGCCCTGATGGGCATCCGCCGCTGGCGCCAGGAGCAAGCGGCCGTGCGCCCAGTGTCTTCCGAGGGGCTCCCGACGGTGGCGGTGCTCATCGCCGCGCACAATGAGCGGCTCTGCATTGTCGAGACGCTGGAGAGCCTGCGGACGCAATGCGGCCTCCACTTCGAGGTCGTCATCGCGAGCGACGGCTCGACCGATGGGATGGACGCACTGCTCGTCGAGCGGTACGGGCTGCGTCGCGTGCCGGGGGACCTGGTGGCCTTTGCCGGACAACCCGGCTTTCCTCTCCGGCTCTTGTCCCTTCCGAAACAGGGCAAGGGCGCGGCACTCAACGCCGCCCTCGCCCGCACCACCGCCGAGGTGCTGGTGACGCTCGATGCCGACACCACGCTCGGGCCCGACGCTCTCAAGGCCATGGCGCAGGCCTTCACCGACTCCCAGGTGGAGGCGGCGAGTGGCTTCCTCCACGTCCGCAATGCCGTCACCGCGGGCTGGCTGACGCGCTACCAGTTCACCGAGTACGTGAAGAATTTTCTCTGGCGCATCGGCCTCGCGCACCTCGGTGTCAATCTCCAGGTGTCCGGCGCCTTCGGCGGCCTGCGCACGTCTACGGTGCGGCGGCTGGGGGGTTTCTCGGTCGAAAGCCTGGTGGAGGACTACGAGATTCTCTTCCGTCTCCACCAGCGGTTGCTCGAAGCCGGGCAGACCTACCGGGTGGTGACCGTCCCCACGGCGGCCGCCTTCACCGATGGCCCCACCGGGCTGCCGGGTTTCGTCCACCAGCGCACCCGCTGGTTCACGGGCTTCCTGCAGACGCTGTGGGACTACCGGGGGATGATTGCCAGCCGACGCTACGGCCGGCTCGGCTGGCTCATGCTTCCGGTGAAAAGCGTCGACGCCCTCCTCCCTTTCTGGGGCATCACCTCACTGGCCATACTCGTCGGCTCGCTGGCCAGCGGCAGGACGGAGCTCAGAAGCTGGACGCTCATCCTGCTGGGCGCAAAATGGCTGCTCGACGGGGGCCTCTTCGCGGCGATGCTTCTCTGGCACCGGCGTACCTTTCCTGCGCTGTCTGGCCTGCTCAGCTTTCGCTGGCAGCTCTTCTGCGGGTGCACGGAGAGCCTCGGCTTCAACTGGTTCCGACAGCTGGCGGTGCTTCGCGCCTATGGCTGGTTTTTCCGGCGCTTCCAAACCTGGGAGCAGGAACGCTGGGCCCCGGCCGCCTCGGCTCTGTCGGCCCTCAACGACAGCGGCCCGTGCGCGCAGACCGGCTCCTGAGAAGCCACCCCCCTGCTGTCTCAACCCCCTGGCCCTGTTTGGCCGGGCTCCTAGCGCAGCACGTGGAAGATGAGGTCGAGCAGGGACGGCGGCGCGCCTGGCCGTGCGTCCGGCAGACGACACCCACCGCTGGAAGCTGCAAGCGGTGGCTCGGCCTGGACGTCGAGCGGCGCGCCACAGTGCTGACAGTACCGGGCGCCGGCAAACACCCGGGCCCAGGCATCAAGGGCAGCCCCGAAGCGCCAGCGCTGCCTGGCAGTCGGCACGGTGTGCACTGTCCGGGGACGCCGGTGCTTGGCAACGGGGACAGTCGAGGGTGGCTGCCTCCGCGTCGGCTGCGGGACGGTCACCCACAGCGACAGCGGAAAAGGGACCCGACCGCGCGTCCGCTGGCATCGTAGCGGCTGTGGCAGGCAGGACACTCGACGAGCATGGGCTTGTGAGTAGTCTAGGCCTCAATGGCGCCAGAACCACTTCCTCTGGATGACCGGTGCTGGCTTCTCGTGCTCACCGGTGCGGGGGTCTCAGCAGAGAGCGGCGTTCCCACCTTTCGCGGCATCGACGGGCTGTGGCGCACCCACCCCGTGGAAACCGTCGCCTCGCCCGACGGCTTCGACGCGGACCCGGCACTGGTGTGGGAGTTCTACTCCGAGCGGCGAGCCCGGGCGCAGGACGTGGCGCCCAACGCGGGCCATGCCGCTTTGGCGCGCGCCGAGGCGATGCTCGGCGAGCGTTTCCTGCTCGTTACTCAAAATGTCGATGGGCTCCACCGCCGCGCCGGGACCAGCCGGCTGGTGGAGCTGCACGGGAACCTCTTCACCAGCCGCTGCAGCAAGTGCTCACGGGCGCCTTTTGCTGACGAGAGCGTCTACCCGGCCGGCACCGTCCCCACCTGTGACGTCTGTGGGGCGCGCCTGCGGCCGCACATTGTCTGGTTCGGGGAGATGCTCGAAGAGCGAAACCTCGCCGCCATCGAAGCATTCCTCGAGCGAGCACGCGGCGGAACGCTGCTCTTCCTCGCCGCCGGAACGTCCGGCGCGGTCTACCCGGCAGCGGGCCTGGTGGATGTGGCGCGACGCGCCGGAGCGAAAACCTGGCTGGTGAATGCCGACGCGGCCGACAACGCCCAGCGCTTCGACCATGTGCTGAAAGGCAAGAGCGGGGAGCTCCTGCCGCTACTGCTCGGCCGTTAGGCCACTCCGGCGGGCGGGTGGCCGACTTCGAGGGAATGCGGGCCCACCGAGACCACCGACCGGGAAATCCAGTGGCAGTGGCCGCAGTAGGTGAAGGCAGTGGTGGGTGTGACGCGCAGGTCCAACATGCCGGCGCATAGCGGACACCCGGCCGGGACGGAGATGTCCGCCCTTCGCTGCGCGTGGTCGAGAGTTCCTTGAATCATCCTTCGACCTAACGCAGCCCGCGGCCGGCGCAAGGGCGAGGGCAGGAGGGCAAGTGCGCTTGGCGCCTTCAGGGCCGTCGGAAATGCAGGGGTGCGTTTTCCGCCTCGGCCGCCTCGCCGACACTGATGAAGCCCGCCCCGCGCATCTTGGAGATGAGGTCCCGGGTGCGACGTTCCCAGTTGCCGGTGAGCGCGCCGCGCTCGAAGAGGGAGTGGTACTTCACCGGGTTGGGGATGATGGTGGCCAGAAAGACGGCCTGCTGGATGCTGAGGCTGTGCGCCGGCACCCCGAAGTAGTGCCGCGAGGCCTCGCCGATGCCATAGAGGTTGGGGCCCCACTCGATGATGTTGAGGTAAATCTCGAGCAGGCGCGACTTGGGCAGAGACGCCTCCAGGGCCACGGTGAAGAGCGCCTCGCGAACCTTTCGGGCGTAGGTGCGCTCCCGCGAGAGGAAGAGGTTCTTCGCCAGCTGCTGCGTCAACGTCGAAGCGCCGCGCACCCGGCTGCCCTCCGCAGCATCGATGATGCTGTCCTTGAGCTCGTCGAAGTCGAAGCCCGGGTGGTACCAGAAGCCCGCGTCCTCGCTGGTTGTCACCGCCCGGCCGACGTAGCGCGGCAGCTCCTCGATGGAGACGAAGGAGGGGTTCTTCGGGCCCACCCACAGCTCGCGCGTCCGGCCGAGCGCGTCGACGGGATGGTAGATGAAGGGGCCGCGCAGAAAGAAGGGCACATTCCTCGAGGCCGCGCGCAACCCGGCCAGGTCAAGCTTCGCCTCCACCGTCCAGCGCTCCGGGTCGTGGAGTGGGCCCGAGATGCGGACCCGGGCATCGAGAAGCCCGGGAATGCGCGGGGCCTCGTCTCCCAAGGAGAGCTGCGGCGGAAGTGCATCGAGCGCGTCCTGGTAGCGCAGCTGGTCGCCTCTGGCCTCCACCCGGAATGTTGGACCGCCCTTGCGGCCCTCGTAGACGCCCTCCACGCCTACCCGGAGCGAGTCATTCTCCCCGAAGGCGATGCGGCCTTCACGGAGGTGGACCTCGCGTGTCTGCCGCTCGAAGTCGACCGTGCCCGTCATCGACAGGCGCCAGGGTCCGACCGGCTCGGTGGAGAGCCGCTTGCCCTCGAGCACCAGGCCGTCCAGGCGGCCCTCCATCTTGGCCTCCCCCCGGCGGAGGTCGGTCGGCAAAAGGCCAGTGAGGTGGCCGGAGAGGGTCCCGGCAGTCGCGCGAAGCCCGACGCGGTGGCCGAGCAGCTCCACCACTGGCTCGAGCGGCATGACGTTGAGCCAAGCCTCGAGCTGCACCGGGCCCTCCCTGCCCATCCGCGCCATCGTGTGCAGCTCGCCCCCTCCGTGGCGCTGCACGGCGAGCTCCACCACCCGCGCTCCAGAGCCGCCGGTGACGTCCAGCTGGGCGTCCCACGTCCCGAGCTCCAAGGGCTTGCCGTCGGCGGCGGACACCATGTCCACCTGGACGTCGTGGAGCTCGATGCGCGGCAGCCGGGCGACGACTCCCGCGGAGGGAGGAGGAGTCTCGCCGCTCTTCGTCGGATGGGCGCGAGACTGGATGCGCTCGACCAGGGCCTTGAGCCCCTCCATGCGTTCGCCCGGCCGGAGCGTCACCGTCGAGAGTTCCACCACCCCCGGCTCGAGCCGACCAGCCAGGAGGGCCGTCCATTCGGGCCGCACCCGGACGCGCTCCACCTCCAGCACCACACCCTGGCCCGGGACGGGAGCGATGCGGACCGGCCCGAAGGCGACGTGGAGCGACCAGTCCACCCCGGTGCCGCTGCCCAGTTGCACCTCACCCAGACGTTCGGAGAGCGCCTTCTCGACTTTCGCCTGCAGCCGCTCCCGGACCCAGCCCGAGTTGAGGGCCAGGTGCAGGCCCCCGACCACCGCCAGGACCGCCAGCAAGGCCGCGGCCACGCGCCGAATGCGGCGCTGGCGGCGGCGCTTCCGACGCGCTTGCCGTCGCACGCTCGAGGGCGAGCGTGGGGGTGCCCCCGCCGGAGGCTTCGGCGGAGCCGTGGTTGTCTGGAATTTCCGTGCCTGTTGCATCTATTTGGGGATTTCTTACGGCAACCCCCCATCTTAGTGCGCGGCCCAGGGTGAGCCGAGTGGGTCCTGTGTCGTCCGGACGACGCACAAGCGCAGCAAAATTTTGTTGCGCGGCAGGTCGCCTGGGGCGCAGGGTGGGAGGCATGACGACTTTCCCCTTCCGTCCCGCCCTGGTCGCCGGCGTGGCCCTGTCCCTGGTGGCCGCAAGCGGCTGCCAGCAGTACGACGTCCTCATCGCCAAGGACCAGGTCTGCGAGCAGCGCTGGGCCGACTACCAAGCGGCCCTTCAGCGCCGGTCGGACCTCGTTCCCAACCTGGTGGAGACGGTGCGAGCCGGGGCGAAGCAGGAGCAGGCGACCCTCACCGCGGTCCTGGAGGCACGCGCCAAGGCCACGTCCATCCAGCTGTCGGGTGCCGACCTCGAGGACCCGGCCAAAGTGGCTGCCTTCGAGAAGGCCCAGGGCGATTTGAAGGGGGCGCTGTCGCGGCTCCTGGTGGTGCAGGAGGCCTACCCGGACCTGAAGAGCAACCAGGGCTTTCGCGAGCTCCAGGTCCAGCTGGAAGGGACCGAGAACCGCATCCTCCGCGCGCGCGAGCAGTACAACGCCGCAGTGGCTGCCTACAACACCGAGCTGAAGCAAATTCGAGGCTCGGTGGTGCGCAAGTCGACCGGTACGACATTCAAGGAGCGCGTCTACTTCTCGGCCGCAGCCGACGCGCAGAAGGCGCCGGAGGTGAAATTCTGATGGGACCGCGGGCACTCGGCCCGCTGCTGTGTGCGCTGCTGGCCTCCAGCGCGGCGACCGCCTATCAGCCGCCTCTGCCGCAAGGCTGGGTGACGGACACCGCCAACAAGCTGAGTCCAGAGGACCGGGCCTTCCTCAACGACCGGCTCAAGGCCTTCCAGGACGAGACCGGTGCGCAGGTCTTCGTCTTCATCCCGGCTTCCCTGGGCGGCGAGAGCATCGAAGACGTGGCCTACGGGACGTTCCAGACGTGGAAAATCGGTCAGAAGGGGAAGGACAACGGCGTCCTCCTCCTCTGGGCGCCGGCCGAGCGGCGCGTCTACATCCAGACCGGGAAGGGCGTGGGCGGAGAGCTGCCCGACGTGGCCACCTTCCGCATCATCCAGCGGATGAAGCCTTACCTGCAGGCCAACCAGGCGCGCGAGGCGCTGCAGGTGGGGACCGACGCCCTCATGGAGGCCATCTCCGGCAAGGCACCCCAGGATGCGTTGCCGCGCCGGCCTCTGGGTGCCCACGCCCCGCCGGTGGCGCCCGTGGGCGCGGGCGAATTCATCGGGTTGCTGGGCGGGATGTTCTGCCCGCTGTTGGTCGTGTTCTTCTTCATCTTCCTGGCATTGCGCCGTCGTCGGGGCGGCTCCTTCCCCATCTTTTGGGGCGGCGGCGGTGGCGGAGGGGGCTGGGGTGGCGGCGGTGGAGGGGGAGGCGGCGGAGATGGCGGCGGAGGCTTCTCCGGCGGCGGTGGCGGCGAGAGCGGCGGCGGCGGCTCGGGGGATAGCTACTAGCCCTTGGGAGGCCTCCCCGCGGGGAAAAGTCGAAAGTCCCGACGGCGGCGGTGGTGTGTGCCTCGAGATGTTGGACCTTCGCCTGGGGGGGGTGAGAATGGCGACGGGCCGATGGGTGCCTGCTAGGTTTGGTCCGCCCCCTTGCTCAACGGCATCTTCGTCGTCCTGGTCATCGGCTCCATCCTCGTCGCCGCCTTCACCGGGCGGCTCGCCGACGTCAACCGGGCCTGGCCCGACGCCTCCATCGAGGCGGTCAACCTGGCCATCAAGCTCATCGGGCCGATGGCCTTGTGGCTGGGTTTCATGGGTGTCCTTCGCGAGGCGGGGCTGTTGGCCTCCATCGCCCGCATCCTGCGGCCCGTCATGCGGCGGCTCTTCCCCGACGTCCCGGAGGACTCTCCGGCCATCGGGGCGATGATTCTCAACATCTCGGCCAATATTCTCGGCGTCGGAAACGCGGCGACGCCCTTCGGCCTGAAGGCCATCTCCGAGCTCAACAAGCTCAACCCCTACCCGGGGGTGGCGAGCAACTCCATGGCGCTGTTCGTCGCCATCAACACCTCGGGACTGGCGGTGCTGCCACTCGGCGTCATCACCATTCGCTCGGCGGTCGGTTCCAAGGACCCAGCGGCCATCTTCCTCCCCTCCGTGTTGGCCACCATGTCCTCGGCCGTGGTGGCGGTGGTGGCTTGCAAGCTTCTGCAGCGACTGAAGTTTTTTGCTCCCGAGCGCGTCGTCCTGCAGGACGAGCCTCCGCCCAGCGCTCCGGTGAGGCCAGCGGACGTGGCAGTGCCGGCGGACGTGGCGGTCCCGGCGGCCGCGGCGAAGGCCGCCGAGCCCCACGCCCCGGCCAGTCCGCTCCGCCGCCTTCTCACCCTGGCGGTCGCCGTGGCCCTCGTGGCTGGGCTGGTCCGTTCCTTCCTGACGCTGCGGGTGGGCCACACCGGCTTCGAGGTCTTTCGGACGGCGATGAGCGGCTGGGTGCTGCCCATCATCATGTTCAGCATCGTCCTCTTCGGCTTCTCCCGGCGGGTGAAGGTTTACGAGGTGCTGGTGACGGCCGGCAAAGAGGGCTTCCAGGTCGCGGTGCTCATCATCCCGTACCTGGTGGCCATCATGGTGGCCGTCGGCATCTTCCGCGCCTCGGGGGCAATGGACGCCATCGTCGGGGTGCTGGGCAAATTCACCGCCCCGCTCGGCTTTCCGCCCGAAGCGCTGCCGATGGCGCTCATCCGGCCACTCTCTGGCACAGGCGCCATTGGGGTGCTGGCCGAGACGATGAAGACCTACGGCCCCGACTCCTTCATCGGGTACCTCACCTCCACCATCAACGGGAGCATGGAGACGACGTTTTACGTGCTCGCCGTGTACTTCGGGAGCGTGCAGGTACGGGCGCTCCGGCACACCGTGGCGGCGTGTCTCATTACCGACTTCTCCGGCATCGTCATGTCCACGGTGCTTTGCCACCTCTACTTCCGCTAGCCGGAGAGGAAGCAGCGCGCGTCAGGCGCCGCGCTCCTCGGCGGTCGGCCGTCGCGTCTTCTGGAGGCGCCGAGGGTCCGAGGCTCCCAGCAACCGGAAATTCCGTCGCGCCGTGTTGAGGCTGACGGCATTCGTCCCGTCTGCAAAGTCCGGGTGCTTGGCCTGGAAGGCGTCGTCGTCCCAGCCGCACACCGGGCACAGGGTGTACGTGCCCGGCGGCTGCTCACCGAGGGTCCAGCAGTCGCAGCACAGGCAGCGGTAGCGCGTGGCGTCCGTCACCGGAGGGCCTCCGACACGGCCCTCAGCGTCCCCTGCGGGTCGTCCACCTGCACCCAGTGGCCAGCCTCCTTCAGCACGCTCAGGTGGAGTCGCCCCGCGGCGGCGAGCTGTTCCAGGCGGCGAAGGTCCTCGCCTTCCACCGTCGTCGAGCGCCCCCCGAGGATGAAGTCCAAGCGGAGGCCTCTGGGGGGAGACTCCAACAGCCCCCAGTCATCCCGCCGGAGGACATCCTCGAAGAGGGACTCCATCGCCAAGAGGTCCAGGCAGAAGGCGAAGCCGTTTCCTTCTCGTACCAAATTCATGGCCAGCCACCGGGCCATGGAAGAGGGCAGGCCTGCCGCCTCCACCCGGGCGACGAAGGCCTCCCGGGTTGGCCACATAGAAGGAAGCCCCCGCAGCACCGAGAGCACCGCTTGCGTCGTCTCGCTGCCGCGGCCCGCCGGACGAGGGCCAGGGTTGGTGTCCAGCAGGATGGCGTGGAAGAGGCCCTGCCTCCGGGCGGCCCAGGCCAGTGCCACCTTTCCTCCAAGAGAGTGGCCCAGCACCGCCTCCACTGGCCCAGGGAGCATCCCGGCCACACCGTCGAGGTCCAAAGCCGCTGCCTCCACCGTGTGGGGAGGCGGAAAGCCCGGCGAGTCGCCATGCATCCTCAAGTCCACCAGCGCGGCGCCCCAGTCAGGGTGGGCCTCCAGCAAGGAGCGCGTCAGCGTGCGCCAGTTGCTCCCTCGCCCCAGTAACCCGTGCAAGACGAGCATCCAGCGCCCGGGAGGGCCACGGTTGGCCGTCATCTGGGTGTAGGAAAGCGTCGCCATCCGTCGGGGGTGCCCTGGTACCATGGGAGGCTGGCATTCAGGAACTTGGGCTGGGATGGGGACCTGCTAATGTTTCCCTCCCGTGGCCCAGACCGACGAGTTTGAAGCCGAGTGGCAGCGCGCGCGCCCGTCAAAGCTTCCCTGGATTCTGCTCGTGGTGTCCCTCCTGGTGCTGGCCTTCACGGCCTTCTCCCTCACCGGGCAGAAGGACGACGCCGAGAAGCAGCTGCGCACCTCGCGCGAGCAAGGCGACCTGATGCAGAAGAAAAACCTCGAGCTCATCACGCAGAAGACGGCGCTGGAGAAGCGCGTGTCGGACCTGGAGCGGGAGAACAAGCTGCTCGCCGAGCGAAAGGTGGAGCCGGTGAAGCCCCCCGCCGCCGCCCAGAAGCCCCCGGCCAAGCCGGCCAAGAAGAAGAAGAAGGCCTCCTAGCGCACTCCTCAGGCGCTCCGCGCCGTCGTGGCAGCGCCCAGCAGCGCCCGCAGCACGTGTCCGGTGGCCGTGTCCTTGCGCGCCACCCGCGCCGGCGTTCCCTCGGCGACGATGCGCCCCCCCGCCTCCCCACCCTCGGGCCCGAGTTCCACGACGTGGTCCGCCGCGGCAATGACGGCCGGGTGATGCTCGATGACGGCTAGGGTGTCCCCGCGGTCCACCAGCCGTCCGAGGAAGCGCACCAGCCGGTCCACGTCGGAGAGATGCAGCCCGGTGGTGGGCTCGTCCAGGACGTACAGCGTCGGCTCGTGGCGCGCCGAGGCGGTGAGCTCGGCCGCAAGCTTTAGCCTCTGCGCCTCGCCGCCCGAGAGGGTGTGGCTGCCCTGGCCAAGCTGGAGGTAGCCCACCCCCAGCTCCACCAGGCATTGCAGCGGGGCGGCCACCCGCGGCAGCGCGGAGAACACCTCCCTCGCCTCCTCGACTGTCAGGTGCAGCACCTCCCCGACGTCGAGGCCGCGGTAGCGCACCTCGCGCGTGGCGGCCTCGAAGCGCATCCCACCGCACGCCTCGCAGGGCGTCGTGACGTCGGGCAGAAAAGACATTTCATGGCTGATGCTTCCCTGCCCGGCGCAGGCTACGCACCGTCCACCGGCGGCGGTGTTGAAGGAGAAGCGGGCTGCCGAAAAGCCGCGCGAGCGGGCCTCCGGGGTGGCGGCGAAGACGCGGCGGAGCTCGTCCCACAGGCCGAGGAAGGTGGCCGGCACGCTGCGCGGCGTCCGTCCAATGGGCGACTGGTCCACCGCCAGCACGCGGCGCAAGCCCCCCAGCCCGGAGAGGGCAGTGAAGGCCCCGGGCGGCGGCGTCACCCGGCCGAGCGCGGCGCGCACGGCGGGGAAGAGGACGTGCCGGACGAGGGTGCTCTTGCCGCTCCCGGACACTCCGGCGATGACGGTCAGCCGTCCGAGCGGAAGGCGGAAGTCCACGCCCTTCAGGTTGTTGGCGCGGGCGCCGCGCAGCTCGAGCCACGCAGTCGCTTCTGGCCGGGCCGCCGGGGCCGGTGGAGGCCGAGCCAGCGCCCGCGCGGTGGGGGAGCTCGGCAGGGACAGGACATGGGCTGGCGTCCCCTCGGCGACAATGCGGCCTCCGCCCCGCCCGCCGCTGGGGCCCAAGTCGATGAGGTGGTCGGCCGCGCGCAGGGTGTCCGCATCGTGCTCCACCACCAGCACCGTCGAACCGGTGCGCACCAGGGTGCGGAGGTTTTCCAGGAGGCGGCCGGTGTCGCGCGGGTGCAGCCCGATGGTGGGCTCGTCGAGCACATAGAGGGCCCCGGTGAGCCCGGCGCCGGCTTGGGCAGCCAGCCTGAGCCGTTGCATCTCCCCGCCGCTGAGGGTGGAGGCGTTGCGGTCGAGCGGCAGGTACCCGAGTCCGACGCGCTCGAGAAACTCGAGCCGCCGCAACAGCTCTCCTAGGGCGGTGTCCCCGAGCTGGGCGGCAGTGCCGGAAAAGCGCCAGCGGCGGACCCGGACCACGGCCCGCGAGACGGACTCCTGCACCACGTCGTGGTAGCGCGCGCCGAAGAGTCGGACCGCCCGTGGAATGGGACGAAGCCGGCTGCCCTGGCACCCGGTGCAGGCCTGGCAGTCGCCCTTTTCCACGGCCTCGGCCCCTCCTTCCACGCCCGTTCCGGCGCAGGACTCGCACGCACCCTGCTTGGTGTTGAAGGAAAACCAGCGGGGGTCCAGCTCGGGCACGGCCTGGCCACAGGCCGGACAGCTTCGGGCGCAGGAGAGCAGCGTCTCGTGCGTCGGGCCCACCAGCCGCACCAGCCCCTTCCCGAAGCGCAACGCCTGCTCGAATGCCTGGCGCGGCAGCGCCGAGGCGCGCCCCGCCCAGAGCACGAGGTCAATGTCATGTTCCTTTGTCTTCTTGAGGCGCGGGGGCGCGTCGGTGAAGACGCGCACACCGTCGACGACGGCCTCGGCGATGGCGGCCCGGGACGCGGCGGCGAAGACGTCCAGGTAGGTGCCCTTCCGCGCCCGCACCACCGGCGCCCGCAGCGTCACCTCCTGCGTCCCCTTCACCGCTCGTCGAAACAGCGCCTCCCCGGACTCCGGGGCGATGGGCGTGTCGTCCACCGGGCAGTGGGGAGTTCCCACCTTGGCGTAGAGGAGCCGGAGGTAGTGCGCCACCTCGGTGACGGTGGCCACGGTGCTGGTGGCACCAGCGCGGGCCGTCCTTTGCTCGAGCGCGACGGCCGGTGGAAGCCCGCGGATGCGCTCCACGTCGGGCCGCGGAAGCATGGGCAGAAACTGACGGGCATAGGGGGAGAGCGTCTCCACGAAGCGGCGCTGGGCCTCGGCAAACACCACGTCGAAGGCCAGCGTGCTCTTCCCGCTCCCCGAGGGGCCCGTCATCACCACCAGCTTCCCCAGGGGAATGCGGCAGCTCACGTCCTTGAGGTTGTGTTCGCGCGCGTGCTCCACCTCGATGGCTGCCGGCAGCGTGCGGCGCTCCTTGAACGGAGGCGCCGTCGCGGGCGCCGGGCGCATGGCGGCCCTGAGCGCCTCGGCGGTGCGCCCCTTTCCACGGGACAGCTCCTCGGGTGTCCCTTGCGCCACGAGGTGGCCGCCGTGCCGACCGCCGCCCGGGCCCAGGTCCACCACGTAGTCGCACCCCCGCATGAAGCCCAAGTCGTGCTCCACGGCCAGGACGCTTGCCCCGCCTTCCACCAGGGCATGGAGGGCCTCGAGCACGTGGGCCACGTCCTCGCCGTGCAGGCCTGCGCTGGGCTCGTCCAGCAGGTAGAGCGCTCCGTCCTGCGCGCCGCTGAAGGCCCGCGCCAGTTTCACCCTCTGCGCCTCCCCCCCGGAAAGGGTGGAGAGCGGCTGCCCCAGCGGGAGGTAGCCGAGGCCCAGACGGGCGAGTGGCTCGAGCGCTCGCGTCACTCCCTTGAGGTCCGAGAAGAGGCCCATCGCCGCGGCCACGGACAACTCCAGCACCTCGGCCACGCTCTTCTCGCGCAGCCGCACCGCCAGCACCTCCTCCCGGAAGCGTCTGCCGCGGCAGCTGGGACAGGTGAGCCGCACGTCGGCCAGGAATTGCATCTCCACGGTCTCGGCGCCCTCGCCGGCGCAGGCCTCGCACCGGCCACCCTCAACGTTGAAGGAGAAGTGACTTGCCGAAAGGCCGCGCAGCACCGCGTCTGGCGTCCCGGCAAACGCACGGCGCAGCACGTCCCAGGCCTTGGTGTAGGTGGCGGCGTTCCCGCGGGAAGTCCGGCCAAGTGGCGCCTGGTCGACGAGGACGACGCGCGAAATTTTCTCGGCCCCGTCCACCGCATCCACCGCGCCCGGCGCCTCGACGTCCCGTTCCCCCAGGGCACGGGCCAGCGTCCGGTGGAGGACGTCCTCCAGGAGGGTGCTCTTCCCACTTCCCGAGGGGCCGGTAATGGCGCACAGCGTGCCAAGCGGGATGCGGACGTCGAGCGCCTGGAGGTTGTTGGCCCGCGCTCCTCGGACACTGAGATGGCCGCTGGCAGCGCGTGGCGTCCGTCCGGGGCCCAGCCCGGCCTGCGCCAGCACCCGGCCGGTGGGGAGGTCCGTCCGGCGGGCGAGCTCCGCCGGCGTCCCATCGAAGCAGAGCACCCCGCCCTCCGGGCCCGCACCGGGCCCGAGTTCCAGGACGCGCGTGCAGCGGCGGATGACGGAGGGGTCATGCTCCAGCACCAGCGCCACGTTTCCCCGCGCGGCGAGCTCCTCCAGAGCGCCCGTCAGCGCCTCCACGTCCGTGGGGTGCAGCCCGACGGTGGGCTCGTCGAGGACGAAGAGGGCCCCGGTGAGGGCGGTGCCAAGCGCAGCGGTGAGAGAGACGCGCTGTGCTTCGCCGCCGGACAGGGTACGGCTCTGCCTTTGCAGGCTGAGGTAGCCAAGGCCCACCTTCTGCAGGTAGGCGAGCCGTCCAGCCAGCTCGCGGCGGACGAGTTCCCCCTGCCCCGTCCGAGCGACATGGGCCTCCAGGCGCTGGTGGGCCTCGGTGACTTCCAAGGCATGCCAGCCGGCGAGGTCGAGTCCACCGACGCGGTAGCCGAGCGCGGCCGGGTTGAGGCGCGCCCCGCCGCAGGCTTTGCACAGGGCATAGGCGCGGTACCGGCTGAGAAGCACCCGGACGTGCATCTTGTATGTCCGCCCCTCGAGCCAGCGGAACCAAGCGCGCAGCCCCGGGTAATGCCCGGCCCGGTAGTGGCCCTCACCCTCCAGGACAGCCTCCCGCTGAAGGGCGGAGAGGCTTCGCCAAGGGACGTCGAGGGGAATGCCTCGTTTCTTGGCAAACCGCTCGAGCATGGAGCGCTCCCATTCGCTCGAGCGGCCATTCCACGGGCGCAGGGCCCCGTCCTCGATGCTGCGGCCGCCGTCGGGGATGACTTTCTCCCAGTCAATGCCCAGCGTCCGGCCGAAGCCACGACAGCCCGGGCAGGCGCCCACCGCGGACTGGTAGCTGAAGAGGCCGGGCGAGGCCGGCTCGAATTTCTTTCCACACGAAGGGCAGACCAGGCCCTGCCGCACGGACGTGCGCGTCCCGTCCACCCACAGCCCTGCGGCGCCAGCGCCGCGCGCCCAGGCTTGCTCGATGCTGGCGGTGAGGCGGCCCAGCGCCTTCGGCTCGAGCACAAGACGGTCCACCACCACCTCGGCCGTGCCCGCCGTGCCCATCGCCTCCCTGGGCGAGAGCCCCTCCAACTCGCGGACGGTGCCCTCGACGAGGAGCCGGCGGTAGCCGTCCCGGAGCAACCGCTCCCGCGCGTCGAGGAAGTCGGCGGTGTCCGCCATGCGGACGGCATAGGTGAGGACGCCCGGACGGCCCCCCCCGGCGGCGAGGGCGGCCTGGGCAGCGGCCCGGGCGTCGGTGAGGCGGCCCTCGGCCCCATCCTCGGGGCACACTGGCAGGGCCTCCCTGGCAAAGAGGGCCGAGAGGTAGGCCTCGAGGTCCGCCAGCGTGGCCACCGTCGAGCGCGAGCTCTTCACCGGTGAGCGCCGGTCGACGGCGATGCCGGCGGCCACTGGCTCGAGCGCCTCCATCGGCGGCCGTTCCAGACGCTCCAGGAATTGTCGGGCGTAGGGGCTGAAGCTTTCGACGAAGCGGCGCTGGCCCTCCGCATAGAGGGTGTCCACGGCCAGGCTGCTCTTGCCAGCGCCGGAGACGCCGGTGACGGCCACCAGCTCCCCCTCGGCCAGCTCGAGGGAGACGTCCTTCAGGTTGTGGGTGCGGGCCCTGACGAGATGGGTCTTCTGCATGGGGCGGCCGCGGCCTAAATAGCGGACGGAGAGGTTGGCTGCCGCGCTCAATGTGGGCGCAAGCGCTTGGCACCCTGGCTAACCATGGACGAGGCGTCTGCAAGCAGCTTGGAGCACCGCCGGGCGGCCACCGAGGCACTTCGCCTTTCGGACGAGAGGCTTCTGGGCGGCTGCGAGGAGACTTTCTTTGTCGCCGGAGGCCCCGGCGGCCAGCACCGGAACAAGACGGCCTCCGCCGTCCGGCTCGTCCACCCGGCCACCGGGCTCAGCGTCACTGCCACCGAGCGGCGGAGCCAGGCGCAGAACCGCTCCGTGGCCCTGCGCCGGTTACGCGCCGCGCTGCGGGCGCTGGCGCACGTCCCGCGCCCAAGGAGGCCGACGCGGCCCTCGCGCGGCTCCAAGGAGCGCCGCCTCCAGGCCAAGCGCCACCATGCGAAGCGGAAGGCAGACCGACGAGGCGAGCGGTGAGGGTTTCCAAGCCGGCTTCAAGAAGAGCTCCCCCATGAAAGCGAAGAGCCCCTACTCGCTGCATCCCTCGGTGGCCTACGTCCAGGCCATCATCGACAACCTCGAGGCGAACACCGGCAAGAGCCTGCAGGGCTGGCTTCGGCTCCTGAAGGCCAAGGGCCCGAAGGAGACCAAACCGCGACGCGACTGGCTCAAGGCCCAGGGCCTGGGCAGCAACCAGGCCTCGCTGGTGGAGGAGCGCGCCCGGGGGGAGAAAGCCCGTGGCTTCGCAGACACTGCGGAGGGCTACCTGGCCTCGGCAACGGAGTACGTCGAGCGCCAGTACGCCGGCCAGAAGACAGCCCTGCGGCCCCTGTACGAGTTGGCGCTGGCCGCGGGCCTCGCCACCGGCCCCGAGGCCAAGGCCTGCCCCTGCCAGACGGTGGTGCCCCTCTTCCGCACCCATGTCTTCGCCCAACTCAAGGCGAGCTCGCTGAGCCGCATCGACCTCGGCCTGGCACTCGGGGACCCGCGCCAGCTCAAGGCTGCGGGTCCGCGGCTCCTCGACACCGGGGGCTTCGCGAAGAAGGACAGAATTACCCACCGCATCGAGCTCACCAAGCCCGCAGACGTCGATGCCACGGTGAAGCGCTGGCTGGACGTCGCTTACCGGCGCGACGGCTGAGCAACGGCTGCCCGGGGGGACTTTCTTTGGGTGGTTGGCGTCGGGCGCTAGCCGGACGTCGGGGGAGGGGTTTCTGGCCGGAAACGGGTGCGGACACGGTAGCGCACCTGCTCCAGAGCATCGGCCAGTGAAACCTTGGTGCCCGCTGCGAAGGCCACCGAGAAGGTGCGGATGGGACAGTCCGCCAGCAAGCGGCGCTCCGGCACCGGCCTTCGGCCCTGGAGCAACCGGACCTGCCGCTCGGCGACGTCCACCGCATGTCGCACCAGCACGTCATCGACGAAGCGCCGCTTGAGCTGTCCCACATGAAGGACTTCCAGCTGGACCGGGAGCAGCTGGGTGCTCACCGAAGCGCGGCCGAGCCGGAAGGTCCATTCGGTGAGCAGCTCCAAGTCGAGGAAGGCGTCGTTGAGGACCGACTGCACGTCCTGGCCGCGCGGCATCCAGTAGCTCTTCAGGCTGTGTCCGCAGGCCGGGCACACCCAGGCATGCAAGTCATCGAGGCCACGGAGGCGGTAGAGGGGCACGGCGAAGACGTCCGCGGCGCATGCCGGACACCGTGTCTGTTCCCCGAGGGTTGCCAGTACTCGGCGGAACTCGGCGCGGAGGGCGTGGCTCCGCAGCGCGAGCGGCACCGCCTCCCCGAGCGCGGCGTCGCGAAACCGCAACCCCGTCTGCACCACCTTGGGTCCGGCCCGTCGGACACCGAGCTCGAGTACGTCCACCGCGTCCACCAGGGCTTCCTCGAGCCGTCCCTGCGCGGGCGTGGACAGGGCGTCGAAGCGCAGCCTTAGTCCCTCGAGGGTGGCCAGCGTCTCGAGCCCAGCCGGCACCAGCTCCGCCGCGTAGGTGAAGAGCACCAGGCGCACGACCGCCGGCCGCTCCGCTGCTGCGGCCACCAGCCAGTCCGCGCGCCGACGCACCTCGGGGGAGGCCCGCAGGGCGGCTAGCCCCTCCAGCGTCCAGCGGACGAGGGGTTGACGGGTGTGCACGTCGAAGAGGCGGCCCATGGCCCGGCCGGCGGTGGACGTGAGGGGGGCACTCTTGTTGTAGCGGCGGACGGCTTCCTCCAGCGCTCGGGCTGCCTTGCGGATGTCCTCATACGCCTCGCCAATGCGCTCGCCCAGCTCTGCCCGGAGTTCCCGGAAGGCGTCCAGCCCGGCGGCCTGGCGCTCGCCCACCTCGGCCCGCAGTCGCGCGGTGGGGCAAGCCTTCAGCGCGGCGAGCTCCTCCTCGAGTCCCTCCAGCACCTCGCCGAAGCGCCCGCAGCGCGCCTCGAGCAAAGCCACCTCCCGCTCCAGCGTCAGTCCTTCCTCGGCGGGCTCGGCGCCGAGTGCTTGGTCGGCCAGCGCCGAGAGCCCGTCGCGGTCTCCGGCCCGGTAAAGCGCATTGATGCGCACCATCAACTCCGCCGCCCGGCACTGTGCTTCCTCGTCGCGGGCAAGGTCCGGGTGGTAGCGCCGGGCCAGGCGCCGGTAGAGCGACTTGAGCTCTGCACCCATGTCCGACGGAACCGAAGCGTCTTCCAACTCCTCCACCGCCTCCACCCTGGCTTCGGTCTGCAGCTGGCGCGCGCGACGGGCGTCCAGCCTGCGGGCGCGACGGGCGAGGTCGGCTCGGGGCGCACCTTCGAGCAGCTCCACCCACCGCTCCAGGTGACGGACGACGCCGGCCACGCACTGGTGGCGCGCGTGCAGCTCCCGCAGGGCGCCCTGCACCTTGGCGTCGAAGACAGAGAGGGCGGTGCGCAGGGTCTCGATGTCCAGGTCCAGTGCAGCAACGGCGTCGCGCAGGGACTCGGCCTCGGCCATGAGGGCGGCCAGCCGTGTGCGCAGCGGTGAGTCTGCAAGGACGAGGGAGCTCGGAAAGGGTGCGGACATGCAGGCCGGAGCGCGTGCGGAAGCTTAACCTTGACGGCAGCTCTCGGGTTTCCCCAGGGCTGTCAAAGAGGAGTCCAACACATGCATCACAAACCCTCCCCCCTCCCCACGCTGTTCGCCGCTGCTTCCTTCCTTTTCGCGGCGGCCGCCCTCGCGCAGGGGACTCCCCCGGCGAGCGCCCCTCCCCCGCCCGGAAAGGGAGCGTGCCGCGCTGACATCGCCGCACTCTGTCCCAACCTCCCGCCCGGCCGCGGAGACCACCGCGCCATCATGCAGTGCCTGGAGAGCCAGCAGGGCAAGCTGTCCGCTCCGTGCAAGTCCGAGCTCAACGAGATGAAGGCCCACGAGGAGGCCAACAAGGAGGCGTGCAAGCCGGACGTGGAGAAGTTCTGCGCCGGTGTCGCCGTCGGTGGCGGACGCATCATGCAGTGCCTGAAGCAGCACGAGAGCGAGCTGAGCGAGGCTTGCAAAGTGGCCGAGTCGAAGCACCGCGAGCCGCCAGCCGCGCCGCCGAAGCAGTAGTCCTTTTTTCTATTTCCCAAGTGGGACCCTGGACACTCCCCCCCCAGTCCATGGGTCTCAGGGTTGACGGCCCGCGGCTCTCCCGATGGGAGCCGCGGGCCGTCTCTTTTCCCAAGGGCAGCACCGCCCGTCGGACGGCCAGGGCCCAGAGGACAGGCTATGGCGTCGCGGGCGGCACCGGAGCGGGCGTTGCCTCGGCGGCTCCTGCCGAGAGCGCTCCGAGGAGCTGGTTCAAGTTGAGCGTCTGCACCCCCACCCCATTCTTCCCGGTGGGGAGAAAGACGAGCTCCTTGCCGGCGAGCGCCTCGGCAATGCGCAGCTTCACCAGCGCTTTTCCGCCGCTTCCGGCCAGGGCCTCGTTCTGTTTTCGCACGGCCTCGGCGTGGGCCTTGCGCTCGGCGACGATGGCTTCGGCCTGCTTCTGGCTCTGCACGTAGTTGGCGTCGGCGGCCAGGCGCGCGGTGTCCAGCGCGCCGGCGGCGGCGGCGAGTTGCTGCGACACCGTCCCCTTGGCCTTCTCCAGCTCGCTCTTCCACTGCTCGGTGGTGGCACGCCCCTCACTGCGCATCCGCTCGCTGTTTTGCTCGGCCAGCTTCTTGTCGCGGATGACTTTCTCGTACTCGGGGTTGAAGCGGTGCTCACCGAGGATGACTTGGCGGATGATGACTCCTTCCGGCCCGAGGACTTCCTGCAGCCGGTTCCGCGCCTCGGTGGCCTTGGCGAAGCGCTTCTCGGAGACGTAAAACTCCTCGCTCCGGAGCTCATTGAGCACGTCCCGCACCACGCTGCGGCACGCCGGGCGGATGAGCTTCTCCTTCACCTCGTCCACGTTTTCCCCGACTTTGGTGAGGAGGTAGGGCGCCCGCTTGGGGTCCACTTGCCAGGCCACCGTGACGTCCACGCGGATGTCGTTGCCATCCACCGTCTTGAACTTCAGGTCGTCCTCCGCATTCCGGTCGCCCCGCCCCGGGTCCTTCACCATCGAGAGGTTCTGCATCGACACGTCGAAGGTGTTCCAGTCGGTAACGAAGGCCGGAAAGAGGTAGGTCGCCCCGGGGGCATAAATCTCCTGCTGCACCCCGGGCTTGTCGCGCAGGAGTCCAGCGAAGGCCAGCTTGCGGGTCAGGACGCCCACCTCGGTGCTTCCGGTGGAGTGGCAGGTGCAGCCCGACAGCGGGAGCGCGAGGAGCCAGAGGACGAGGAGTGGGCGATGACGCATCCTGCTCACTCCTTCACATCGAAGCGCTTGAGCGCTGTCTTGAGGTCCAAGGGGTTAATCCCCGACTCGCCGTCGGTGGGGATGATGATGATGCGCGTGCCCTTCAGCACGTCCGCCATCTTCAGGCCCACGAGGTTTTCGGCGCCGATGCCGCGCAAGGCCTCGTTCTCCAACCGGGTCCCCTCCGCCTCGGCGAGCTGCACCGCCAGCTCGCCCGCCGCGTGGCGCTTCCGGGTGTAGAGGTCCGCCTCTGCTTCCAGCTTCTTCTTCTCGCCCGCGCCGCGAGCCAGTTCCACGCGCACCGACGCCCCGCCGACGGCGGCAATCCGGTCGCGCTCGGCGGTGGCCGTCGCCAGCTCGGCCTCCGCCTGGTTCTTGAAGACAGTCTGGTCCTGGATTTTCCGTTGCTCGATGGCCTGCTGGTAGCGCGGGTCATACACGTATTGGCGGATGAAGACTTGAACCACCCGGACGCCGCTCGGGAGAAGCTCGGCGTTCAAGTCCTCCAGCGCGGCTTGCACGCGCTGGGTGCGCAGCTTGACGTCGTAGAATTGCTCGGCGTCCAGCTCGCCCAGTCGCTTCCGGAGGATTTGTTCGGCGCGCGGGAAGACCAGCGACTCCTCGTAGAGACGTCCCGGTCCCGCCACGGTGATGACCCGGTAGGGGTCCTCGATGCGGAAGGCGACCGAGAGGTCCACCGTCACCGTGTAGCCCTCCGAGGTCTGGATGTTGAGGGGCGGACGGACGGACTGCTCGGCCTTGCCGCGCTCGCTGGCATCGTTGGTGAGGTTGAGAAGCTGCACGTCGGTGGGGAAGAGGTACATCCGCTCGGTGCCCGGACTCACCCAGTGCACCCCCGGGTAGTAGACCTCGGGCAGGATGCCCTTCTTGCTCCCGACGATGACTTGCTTCACGCCCATTTCGTTGGGGCGCACGTAGATGGTGCACAGGCCGTAGGCCAACACCACCACGAAGAGCGCGCCGAAGAGAAGGTAGAGGCGGCGCCCGCGGGAGGTGCCGAAGATGCGCTGGCCCGCGGCGCGCAAGTCGATGGGGATGCGTGGGTCGGCCATGTAGGAGAAGCCTACTCTCTCGTGCGAAGACGGTCCGGGGAACGTTCAGTGGACGCCGGCAGCTCCTCGACCGGGCTGGGCGCCGCCAGCGGCTGGTAGAGCTCGTGCTGGACCTCGGCGTCCCGCAAGTCTTCGACGATGGCCCGGAGCGCGTTGCGGTGCTTCCGCTTGAGAAGCCACACTTGCGCGTCGGGGATGAAAGGGGCTCCGAGCAAGAGCGCGAAGGCGAGCAAGTCCCAGGTTTCAGGGATGGGGATGAAGGGCGCCTTCACCAGGAAGATGCCGAGCGCGAAGCCCGCCACGGCGTAGACGCCGCGGGCCAGCAAGTCCCCTCCCCGCCAAAGCCCGAAGTCCCGCTGCTCGAGACCGGTCTCCTTCTGGGCGGCCGCCAGGTAGCGTGGCACGGCGACGCCGAGCAGCGTTTCCTGAAGGCGGTCGAAGTAGGCCGGCTCGCCGAAGAGCTCCAGAAAACGTGGTCGCACGTCGGCCAGCTCGGTGGCGAAGACGTCGCGCAACCGCGACTCGACTTTCGGCGACCATGGGCCAAGGCCAGGCCGGACACGCTCGGCGGCGGCGATGAGGACGCCGGCGAGAAAGGGCAACCGGAAGCGGTCAGGGTACACGGGTGGCGGCCGAGCGTAGCCCAACCGCGCTGCGCTCGCGGCCCCACCCGGCCCGAGGCTGTTTCAGTCCTTCTTTTCCTTCTCGTGTGCACCAGGCGGCGAGGGTTTCTTGGCCGGCTTGGGAGGAGTCTTCTTCGGCGGTGGCACCTTCGACTGCGACTTTGGCTGCGGTTGCACCTGCGCTGGGGGTGGTTGCGCAGCCGGCGGCTCTTTCAACTCGGACGAGCGCGCAGGCGCAGGCGGACTGGTCGTCGGGGACTGAGCTCCGACATTCGGGCGCTGCGGGGACGAGGGCTGCGGCGCAGCACCACCCGGCGCCACGGGGGGCGCGCCGTCGGGGTGCGCCTGCGGTGCGCCGGGGCCTGACGGCTGGGCATGGGCCGGCGACGCGGCCGGAGTGCGCAAAGGAGGCGGCGGCGCAGCCACCGCCGGCGGTCCGTTGGAAACCCGGGGGTCGACCGACATCTGCCGTTGCACGGGAGTGCCCTGACGGGTGACACCGGCCGGCGCCACCACCTCGACGCCGGACGTCCCGGGGCGCACCACCATCCCCGGACGCGTCACTGGCGGGGCGCTCGCCGTCACCGAGGGTGGCGTGCCCACCGGGGCAGGAACGATGACGCCCCGCTGCGAGCCGGGAGGCGCAGGCACGAAGACACCAGCCTGCCCGACAGGCCGCGCGTAGCGGCCGACGTACTCCGGGCGCGGCTGCTCCACCTGGATGTAGAGGCCCACCGGCGGGGGGACGAAGACAACCGACGGCTGCCGCCAGAAACCGGCCACGTAGACGACATTGCCGCCGCGCAGCTCATAGTAGGGCTGCGTGTACAGGTAGCCGCCACTGGGCGGCGACACCCAGCGGCCGCGGGCCCACACCCACTCGCCGTTCCACCAGTGCCAGTACCCACCCGTCCAGACTGCGCCGTAGAAGGGCGGCGGTGGCGCCGGGTCGTAGTACATGGGCGGCGGCGCGTACTCGACTTCCACCGCGGGTGGCTGACCGATGGAGGGGTCGACGTCTTCGGACACCGTCACCTCGGCCACCGGCGGCGGGGGGGGCGGCGCCGGCGGCGGCGAGCGGTACGCCACCGCAGGCTGCGTGGTGACCGCGCACCCCGCCAGCGTCAAGAGTGCTGCAACGGCAAGAAGTCGTTTCAAGCGTTCTCTCCCTTGGAGGGTAGCCAAGCTTAGGGACGGAAGCCGCCCCGCGCTATTCAGCCATCCATGGACCAGCGCGCCGGATGGTCCATGCGCGTGACAGCGACGAAGAAGGCCACCACCAGCGGGCCGGCGATGATGCCCACCGGCCCGAAGGCGGCCAGACCTCCGAGCAACGCGAAGAAGACGACGGCCCCGTGCAACTCGACCCCACCCCGGATGAAGAAGGGCTTGGCGAAGTTGTCGATGGTGCCCACCACCAGCACACCCCACACCAGGAGGAAGACGCCGGCTCCGGTACGGCCGCTCAATATCAGACTCACCGCGAGGATGATGGACACCAGCCCGGCGGCGCCAATGGGGATGAGGGCGGCAACGAAAGTCACGAGGCAGAAGAAGAGCGCGTTGGGGACCCGGGCAATGAAGAAGCCCACCAGGGCCGCCACCGACTGCACGGCAGCGGTGGCCACGGTGGAGATGAGAACGGCGCGGGTCACCTTCCGGAACTCCATCATCAGCGAGCGGAACTGCCCCGGGGCGAGCGGCACGACGCTCTCCAGCCAGAAGACGAGGTCTCGGCCGTTGGTGAGGAAGAAGAAGAAACCCACCAGGGTGAGCAACGTCATGAACAGCAGCCGCCCGGTGGCGGTCACCACGCCGCCGAAAGCCGTGGCCGCGCTCCGGCCGGACTCGGACAGGGTGTCGAGGAGCTGCTTCGGGTCCGGAAGCGAGTCCACCAGCCGGTCGGCCCAGGCGCGCATCCCGAGCGGGAGCTGACGCACGAGTCCGTGCAGCCCTTCCGTCTGGAGCGCCTCTCGCAGAAAGCCGAGGCCCTGGCTGGCCTCGTTGATGGCCACCGCCAGCAGGCTGGCCACTGGGCCAGCGATGGCCACCACCAAGAGCAGCGTCAAAAGCCCGGCGGCAAGCCCCGGCCGACCACGCAGGCGCCGCGTCAGCCGCTCGTGCAGCCCGAAGAGTGAGCCCGCCAGGACTGCCCCCAAGAAGAGCGCGGAGGCAAATGGCAGGAGCATCGTCCCCAGCAAGAAGAGCGAGAAGACGACGAGCGCAATGTAAAAGAGTCGAGAACCCTGTGGCGGCGGCGGCGCTGTCGTCGTCACGGCTTCCTCCCCCTTGAAGGAGGCTGCTTCTACGCGACTGCGCGCTGCAGCACCACCCAGACCCCCGAGCCAGCCACCACCGCCCAGCGGGCGGCCTCGAGCGGGGGCGCCCAGCGACGCACCTCGAGCAGCCCCCCGAGCGTGGCCAGGGTGAGGAGAATGAGCCCCACCCCGGTGATGCGCAGTGCAAGTGGCAGCTCGGCGCCCCACATCACCAGGCAGAAAGCACCGACGACGAGCAGGACGAAGTTGGCGAAAACGTAGGCCGTCCGGGTGGGCCCCGGATGGACCTCGTACTTCGTCTCTGGCGTCCCGGCTCGGCCGCGGAGCAACCCGGTCGGCCCGACCCAGTCCGGCCGGTAGTCCGGCGAGGCGAAGAGGTAGCGCAACGCAGCGCCTGGCGAGGGTGCGCGGGCCACCTCGGCGAGCAGCGCCACCCAGGGCTGGAGCTGCGCCCAGGCCGGGTTGAAGCTCTGCAGCGGGTGGCTGACGCCGTAGACACACCGCTCGTCTTCCTTCTCGAAACTGCCGAAGAGCCGGTCCCAGACGATGAAGGTGCCCCCGTAGTTTCTGTCCAGGTACTGGGGGTTGACCGCATGGTGCACCCGATGGTGGGAGGGCGTGTTGAGGAGCGCCTCCAGCGGGCCGATGCGCCCCACCAGCTCGGTGTGAATCCAGAACTGGTAGAGCGTCACCAGCGCCTCCACCACCGCGAACTGCACCAACGGCACGCCGAGCACCGCCAGCGGCAGATAGAAGGGCAGCACGGTGAGCGGCGAGAGGATGGCCTGCCTCAGCGCAACGGCGAGGTTGTAGTCCTCGCTCTGGTGGTGGACGACATGCACCGCCCACAGGAGGTTCACCTCGTGGGAAAGCCTGTGCCACCAGTAGTAGCCGAGTTCCACGCCCAGGGCCGCCATCACCCAGGGCCAGAGGCTTCCCGGGGCGAAGGTGACGAGTCGCGCCTTGGCGTACACGAGGGCGTAGAGTCCAAGGACGGCCACCGCGCCGAGCACCAGCACCGCTCGCTGGCCGATGCCGCACCCGAGGTCAGCCAGCGCGTCGGCGAGGCGGTACACAGCCACCCCGCGGCGTCGCGCCAGAAAGAGCTCCAATCCGATAAACAGGAAGAAGACCGGAATGGCCAAGGCGATGAGGTTGGGACTCATGGTGCGCAGCTGAAGTGTACCCTCGCCAACCCCAGAAGAAGAGCGAGAATGCATCGGGCCCTGCGAGCTCAAAAGCCATGAGCAAAGCCTTCACCAAAGAGGACGGAGGAGACGGGCCGGAGGTGACGCGGCCACGCCCGACGGGCCGGCGGCTCCTCACCCCGGAGGGACATGCAGAGCTCCTCCAGGAGTTTCTGCGGCTGCGGGATGCCGAGCGGCCGGGGCTGCTTTCTGACGGCTCGGTGAGTGGGCGCCAGGGGTTGCGGTCCGTCGAGACGCGGCTCGCCGAGCTCACCGCCGTGCTCGAGGCGGCCGAGGTGGTGGAACCAGCCCCGGACGAAAGCCCGGCCACATTCGGAGCGTGGGTCACCACCTTGGACGAAGCCGGCGAGCAGACCACCATCCGCCTGGTGGGCCCAGACGAGGCCGACCCCCGCGCCGGCCTGCTCAGCGTCGCCTCGCCGGTGGGCCGAGCCCTTCTCGGGCGCCGCCCCGGGGACACCGCCGTCGTGGAGCGGCCGCGGGGCAAGACCGAGCTGCAGGTCGTGGACGTCCAGCACCGCCGCTGAGACGCGGCACGCCGCCGGTGTACAAGCAGCGCTCGCGCCCACCGTGGAAGCGGCGCTGGCGACATGAGCCTTCCTAAAGGAGCCCTTCACCCATGGCTGAACTCAGCTTGAGCGTGGATGCGCACTGGACGAGCCCCTATGCCTTCAGCGCCTTCGTCGCGCTCAAGGAAAAGGGCCTCCCCTTCGACGTCGAGGTGGTGGCGCTCCACAAGGGTGAGCATCGTCGCCCAGAGGCCCTGGCCGCCTCGCTCACCGGGCGCGTGCCCTTCTTGCGTCACCAGGGCTTCACGCTTTCGGAGAGCAGTGCCATCAACGAGTACCTGGAGGACACCTTCCCCAGCCCCACGCACCCGCGCCTCCTTCCGGCCGACGTGCGCGAGCGGGCCCGCGCCCGGCAGCTGATGGCATGGGTGCGCAGCGACTTGCTACCCATCCGCCAGGAGCGGTCCACCACCGGCCTTTTCTACGGCGACCAGCCCATCGAGCCACTCTCCGGCGACGCCGAAGCGGCCGCCCGTCGGCTGCTGGGGGTCGCCGAAGCACTCATCCCAGCCGGACGCACCACCCTTTTCGCGGCCTTTTGCATCGCCGATGTGGACTTGGCGTGCATGCTCCAGCGTCTGCTCTGGAATGGGTACCCGGCCGAGGACAAGCTCGAGGCCTACGTCGACGCCCAGTGGGCTAGGCCCAGCGTGCGCGCCTGGCTCGAGCAGAAGCGGCCGCCCTACGTCCCGTACTGAGGAACGCCGGGGCCGCCGTCAGTGCGCGTCGTCGTCACCGTGCGGCGGAGGCATGCCACCGTCGCTGGTGGGCTCGTCTCTCTGCTTTCCGAGCTCCGCTTCGATGACGGCCAGCAACGTCCGTTCCTTCTCGTGGAAGCGCGCCTTGCTCGGGTCGCCAAGAGTGCGTCGTGCCCCGTTGGCGTAAAATTCGAGGTCCTGGACGCTGGCCCCATGGATGGGCGCTCCCTTGCTCCGTCCATAGGGAGGAAAGACGGAGGGCGCATCTCCCGGTGCGCTCGCCGGAGCGCGTCTGCGGAGTTCCTCCCCCTTCGCCGAGCCGCCAATTTCCAGCTCACCAAGCTTCAGGCTGAAGCCCTCTCCATGGCGGACGGCCGTTCCGACGCGCACGTGCTCCACGCCGCCGTCAGGCCGCGTCACCGCCACCGTCACTGGCAGGTCCTGGTCGCCCATGCTTGCCGCATCCCACCGCCGGCCGGAGGCTGTCAACCCTGGGAAACCGCCTGAGGCCTCTCTGCCCCTCTGGGGGGGGGCGGGGCGTCAGGCAGCCCGGGCCCGCACCAGGTTCCCGAGCCGCTCCAGGGCCCGCTCCAGGACGTCCATAGGCGCCCCGAAGCTGAAGCGGGCATGGTTGCGGAAGCGCGAGGCCCGGCCCCGCCGACGCTTACCGGGGTTGACGTCGAAGAATTCACCGGGAACGGTGATGACTTGGTGTTCCAGCGCCGCGCGGAAGAGGGCCATCCCTTCGGAGAGCGGCGCCGGCAGGCCGGACAAATCACCCCACACGTAAAAAGTCCCCTCGGGGGCCGGGTTCACCCGCACGCCCAGGGCCCGCAGTCCCTCCAGGAGCCGCTCCCGCTTCGGCCGGAAGGCGGCATGGATGGCCTGAAGCTCGCGCTCCACGTGGTCCGGCTCGAAGAGGGCAATGGCCGCGCGTTGCAGCGGCTTGCTCCCGCCGCCATCGAGGAAGGAGCCCGCGCTGGCCACCGCCTCGATGACCGACTTCGGCCCCACCGTCCAGGTGACGCGCCAGCCCGGGTAGCGCCAATTCTTGGTCAGCCCGTCGAAGAGCACCACCGGGTCCTTGTTCACGTCTCGCACGTAGGCGGCAGCACTCCGCGGAGCGATGGGCGCCGCCCACACGTAGTGGGCGTAAAACTCGTCGATGAGCAGCGCGCAGTCCAGCGAGCGCCCGAGGTGCACCCAGGCCTCGAGCTCCGCGCCGCCCACCACTTTGCCGGTTGGATTGGCAGGGTTGGAAACGAGTAGCGCCGACAGGCCGCGCCCCAGGACTTCCTTGCGCAGCTCCTCCACCGAGAATTCATACCCGCGCTCGGCATCGAGGAGAATGGGGATGGAGATGAAGCCCTTGAAAGCGTCGAGCAGCTCCTCGTAGGCGGTGTAGTCCGGAAGGAAATGCCCCAGGTTGACCGGCCCGAGGCTCGCCGCCGCTCGGGTGAGCGCAGCGCGGCCACCGCCGGAGATACTCACATTCTCCGCTGTGTACTGGGAGGGGAGTCCCCGGCGGTAAAGGCGGTTGTAGTGGGAGGCAATGGTTTCCCTCAGCTCCCACAACCCAGCCACCGGGGCGTACTCCTGGTCGCCGGGGTCAATGGCCACCGAGGCCACCCGTGACGGCGCGCCGGGGAGTTCTCCGGTGTCAGGCTGGCCCTGGCCGAGGTTGCACCACGCCGGGTCCTGGGGGGTGAAGCCGCGCTTCTGTGCCTCGGCGGTGACGAAAATGACGCCGGTGCGCGGCACCGTGCGGAAGGCTGCAACGCCGCTCTCGCTGGACATGGCTTCTGCCTTCGCACCCTACACCACCTCGGCAGGAGCGCCTCCTCCCGTTTGCCGTGACGCGCCTTCAGGAGCGCACGTCCAGGACGGCCAGCACCGGGCGCTCAGCCGGCGGTGGTGTCGGCGCGGCTTAAGCAGGTACGGAAATGGGCATTCACCGCACGGGCGTACCGGGCAGTCGTGTAGTGGCTCTTCAGCTTGGGGCTCGACAGCTCGAGGTCCGGGAGCTCGGCCGCCGGCAGCGCCATACCGAAGCGGGCCTGGTAGGCGCGCTGGACTGCACGGTAGGTGGGCGTGCCCTCGAAGTCGGCGCGCTTCTCCAGAAGCACATCGCGCCGCACATCGGCCGGGCTCAGTCCGGTCTGCCCCTGGGCAAACGTCAGCAGCGCCCTGAGCGAGGCGCTCTCCTCGCCGCGGGGCTCGCCGTGCACGTCATAGGCGAGCAAGTCCCCGTCCGGGGCCAGGGATTGTCCGGTGAGCCGGCTGAGCGCTCGCTGCATTGCAGTGTTGCGCGACGCAAACTCGCCGGCGTTGTAGTCGGCGAAGCGAAACAGCACGCGTGGGTAATGGGCAACGTAGCCCCAGAGCCGCTGTACGCCCCAACGCAGCCCCCCGGCGCGGGTGAAGAGCACGTCGCGCACGGCATCGGCATCCCGGTACTGGCCGGGGGCATGGGTGAGCACCCACCGGGCGCCCACTTGCATCGAGCCCGCGGTGCCGACTGGATTCAAGTCCTCGAGCTGGCTCTTGCGAAAGACGGCGTCGAGGACGTTGGCCGCCCGGTACACCACCGGGTGGCGGGCATGGGCAGCTGCCAGCATGTCCCGAAAAAGGAGGTCCAGGTCGCGCTCCGTCCGCAGCCCCCGCAGCCGCTGGGCGAAGGTGTGGGTGTCGCCCGGCTTGTGCTCGGCGAGGAGCGCCTGCACCGCGGACTTTCCCGGCGGTCCGAGACTTGCTGCCATCTCGTCCAGCCGTGTCCTCACCATGTCCGCAAGGCCTGGCACCGGGGGGTCCACCTGAAAGCCAGACTCCTGCTGGAGGATGGCCAGGACGCCGCACACCCGTTCCAGCTCGGCGGGGATGCCCGCGGCCGAAAACGCAGCCATGACGTCGCGCGCCCACCCGTCCGCGTCGGCCAACTCGGGAGGAAGCAGCCGCACCACCTCGGCGGTGGACAGTCTCGGTGCGGGCCGCGCCGCGGGCGGTGGGGTTTCCACCTTGCGACAGCCGACGACGGCCAGCCCGAGGAGAACGGCGAGAAGCCGGGGAAAGAAGCGCACCACGTTCGCTCCCTTACACCGCCTCGCGCTCGACTAGGAGATGCGGGCCTCCTCCACGTCCAGCTGGGATTCGATGCGGTGCAGCACCTCGTCCCCGATGACACCCTGGTTGCGGAGCCGGACGAGCTCATTGCGTTGTGCTTCGATGAGCTCTCGCATCAGCCTCCGGTAGCCCTCACCCGTCCCCTTCTCGGCGGTGGGCCCCTGCGCCAGCTTCGCTTCCAGCCGCAGGCGCCTCTCCTCCAGAGAGGTCTCGAGCGCCTCGGCTCGGGCCCGGGGCAGCCACGGCTCATCGAGCAGCGCCCGCACCCGCGCCTGCCCGGCCTTCACCGCGGCAAGCCGCGCGCCTTGCTCCTCCCGGTCGGTGGCGCCCCCATCCCCGTTGAGCCCGAGGCGGCGGATGAGCGGCCCGAGCGTCAGCCCCTCCCCGACCAGCGTCACCAGCACCACGACGAAGGCCAGAAAAATGAGCTCGCCCCGGTATGGGAAGGGAGCGCCATCGTGCGTCGTCAACGGCAACGCGAGCGCGGTGGCCAGCGAGACCACACCGCGCATGCCCGACCAGCCGATGACGAAGAGGACGGACGGCGGCGGCATGGGGTCAGCTCGTCCGATGGCGGGGACGAGGACGCGGGGAAGATAGGCGGCGGGAAAGACCCAGATGATGCGCACCACCATCACCACCAAGCTGATGAGGAGCCCGAGCCCCACCACGGAAAGCAACCGGCCCTCGGTGAAGCCCGAAAGCACGGTCCGCAACTGCAGTCCGAGCAGGATGAAGGCCAGGCCGTTGAGGAGTAGGACCCACGTCTCCCAGACAGCGTCGGCCGGGAGCCGCGCCTCGGCTCTGACGACGGTCGGCGCCTGGTAGGCGGTGTAGAGGCCGGCGCTCACCACTGCCAGGACGCCGGAGACATGGACCGCCTCTGCCGGGAGCCACACCAGGTAGGGGCATACCAGCGTGAAGAGAATGAAGATGAAGGGGTCGCGAATCCGCTTCGAGAATTGCACGATGAGCCAGCCGCCCAGCAGCCCCACCGCCACGCCGGCAACCACCACCCACAGGAAGCTGAGGGCTGCCGTGCCCAGCGAGAAGGCCCCGGTGCTGACGGCGACCACCGCCAGGCGGTAGGCCACCAGGGCAGATGCGTCGTTGACCAGGCTTTCTCCCTCGATGATGGAGACAATCTGCCGCGGCAGCCCGAGCCGACTGGCGATGGCCGAGGCGGCGACGGCGTCGGTCGGTGAGAGGACCGCGCCGAGCACAAAGGCCACCGCCCAAGGCATCCCGGGGACCAGGGTGTGAACGGTCAGGCCCACGGCGAGCATCGTGACGAGCACCAGCAAGACGGAGAGCTGTCCGATGGCCCGCTTGTACCGGCGGAATTCGCGAAAGGAGATGTCAAAAGCGGCGGAGTAGAGCAGCGGGGGAAGGAAGAGGAGCAGCACCAGGTCCGGGTTGAGCTGGACCTGCGGCACCTGAGGGACGAGCGCCAGGACCAGGCCGCCCAGGACCAGCAGAATGGGGTACGGGACGCGAATCCGTCGGGCCACGGTGGCCAACACCACCACCGCCAGGAGCAATCCAACCATCAGCTCCAGCATCGCCTTGAGGTCGAGCTCGTTCACGAGGGCGGACCGGGAGGCTAGCTCAGCCCCAAGAGGCGCGGCGCCTCTTCATCCTCCGCCGTCCTGCACACGCCAGTGGAAGTCGCCGCTGTGGCCCGAGGGCCGAGGTACCCTCCGGCAGCACAGTCTGCCTGCCCCGCGGCGCGCAGTGCTCGACAGCGGGGCCGGCGGGAGGGTACCCAGCGTCGCTCCCATGCGCTTGGTGGCTCTCAACCCTTGGAGGGACCTCGTCGGCCTCCGGCGTGAGTCATGGCTCATCGCGCTGGCGACGCTGGTCAACCGCGCCGGCACCATGGTGATGCCCTTCCTGGTGCTTTTCCTCACCCGGGACCGGGGACTCGCCCCGAGCCGGGCCGGGCTGGCCATTGCCGTCTATGGCGTCGTCGCCTTGGTGTGGGCACCCATCGCCGGGCGGTTGGGAGACCGCTGGGGCCAGTTGCGCGTCGTGAAGGCATCCCTCTTCTCGACTGCCGGCGTCCTCGTGGGGATGCCCTTTTTCCATTCCTACGGCGCCATCCTGGGCGGGCTCGTCCTGCTGGCACTCGTCTCGGAGCCTGTCCGGACAGCAACCATGGCGCTGGTCAGCCACCTGGCACCGCCGGAGCGCCGGCGCCAGGCCTTCGCCCTCAACCGGCTCTCGGTCAATCTGGGGATGAGCATCGGTCCCACGCTGGGCGGCTTCCTCGCCGAGGCGTCCTTTCGCTCGCTCTTCTGGGTGGACGCTGCGACCTCCCTCTTGGCCGGCCTGGTGCTGGTGGTCGTCCCCTTCCGGGCGCCCCGGCACTTTCATGACCCGGCCGCTGTCCCTCCCGGCTCGGCGCTCGCTGACCGGAAGTTGCTCTTTGCCATGCTCGCGCTGCTACCCATCCTGCTCGTCTTCTTCCAGCACGTCTCCACCATGCCGCTGTTCCTGGTGAACACCTTGGGCTTCCGGCCGTCGGTGTTTGGCGCGTTGTTCGCGGTCAACACGCTGGTCATCGTTCTCACCGAGGTCCGGCTGAACAGCATCACCAGCCACTGGCCATTCCCCCGCTCGCTGGCGACGGGCGCCGCCCTGGCGACGCTGGGCTTCGCCGCGCTGGCCATCGCCCGGCCGCTGCCCATGGTGGTGGGCACCGTGCTTCTCTGGACGCTGGGGGAGATGATTCTCTTTCCAGCAGCGGCGGCCTACTTCTCGGAGATTTCTCCACCCGCCCAGCGCGGCGAATACCTCGGCTTCTACACGATGAATTTCGCGGTGGCCTTCACCGCTGGCCCCTTCTTGGGGACGGTGGTCCTCGAGCGGTGGGGCGGCGTCATTCTGTGGAGCCTCTGCCTTCCGGTGGGAGGTCTCTCCGTCTGGGCGTTGGCCCGCATCTCCGGACGCCGGGGGACAGCGGCAACGACGCCTGTCTCCTAGCTGGGCTGCGAGACGCGCTGTCGGAGCGTTCGCCAGGCCCCTCCTGGCGGCCAGCCTGCACAGCAAAAGGGCAGGCGAAGTGTGCGCTGGCGTAGGTCTCGTCGAAGAGCGATTGACGGCTTGGCTGGAATCGGGGTCTCGTTCCCACCCCGGGGCTTCGGTGTTACCCCAGGAAACGAGGGAGGGAGTCCGCATGCGCACGTCGCCCGCCGTCCTTGTGACTGTCATCTGCAGTGTCTGGGGACTGGGGTGCGGAAGCGGCGGAGCCTCGGGACCGGTGGTGACTGTCTCGCCGGCGACGCTCACCGTGGCCACCGGCGACACCCCGTCCACCTTCGCCGCCTCGCTGAGCAACGGCGCGGTTGACCCGGTGACCTGGACGCTCACCGGACCGGGCTCCATCTCCACCACGTCCGGGGACCAAACGAGCTACCAGCCTCCTGCGCTCGGCGGGGCCGGCGGCACGGCCACGCTGAGGGCCACGGCTGCGTGCGGGGCAGGCTGCGTCCCGGTGGGGGACACCGCCACCATCACCGTCAACACCGCCACCGTCGGCACGCTCATCATCCTCGTCCAGGTGCCCGGCGTGGACCCGGCGAACCTCACGGTGACCGGCCCCAACGGCTTCAACCAGACTGCCTCCACCACCTCCAGCACGACGCTGACCGGCCTGGCGCCGGGCAGCTACACGGTGACTGGCGCGAACATCGTCGTCACCGACCCCATCGTCACCTCGCAGTACACGGCGCCTCCCATGTCGGCGGCCGTGCTGGCGAATGCCGTGGTGACGGTGATGGTCACCTACGCTTCTACGCCAGGCTACGGGATGTTGTGGGTCCCAGGCGCAACCCTCGACAGCCTTGACGGCTTCGCCTCGGGTGACCTCACCGTCAACAAGGCCCCCAGCATCACGCCTCAAACCAGCGCCGCGGTGCAGGGCATTGCCTTCGACGCCAAAGGCAACATGTGGGCGTCGCTCGGAGGCGCGCCTGGCTCGGTGGTGCATTACCCGGCGGCGGGTCTCGCGAACTCGGGGCCACCCCCGCTGACCTTCGACGTAATGCTAGACGACGCAAACATCTCCAACCCAGCCGGGGTGGCGCTGGGCCCCGATGGACGCCTCTGGGTGGCGAACTGCACCCCCGACTCCATCGCCGCCTACCCACTCCTCGGTGGCCCAGCCGACATCGTCATCACCAGCTTGGGGGGACTCTTCAAGTGTCCGCGAGGAATCGCCTTCGACAGCACGGGAAACCTGTGGGTCGCCAACAGCGGCACGGGCGGCGTCGTCGAGCGCTTCCCCAACAATGGGCAGCTGGGGGCCGACAACAACGCGCCCACCGTGGACACGACGCTTACGCCCCCAGCGTCCTCCACCCGGCCGTACGGGGTTGCGCTCGACGCAAATGGCAATTTGTGGGTCTCCTTCTGCGGAGGCTCGACGGTGGCCAGCTACGCTGGCGCTGAATTCCCCGGCACCCCCAGCCCTGCGGCCGTCCTCGTGCCGCTGGCCCTGGCGACTCCGCGGACCCTCGACTGCCCGGTGGCGGTCGCTCTGGACAACAGCGGTCTGCTCTGGGTAGCCAATGCCGGCACGGACGCCGGGCCGACGCTGTCGCAATTCATGGCCACCGACATGGCCAGCGGCGGCATGGCAACACCGCAAACGGCGCTGACGGGCATCGGCATCACCGTGGGTGGGTTGGCCTTCAACCCGACGGCGCCAGAACTTCCGCTGCGGCACTAGCCCGTGAAGTTGCGCCCGGCCACCCTGGGGCCCTGGCGCTCGCTTGCTCCACCAGGAAGAGAGACTGCGCCCGCCAAGGGAGTGGGCCCTGGCGGCCGCGCCTCGCATCGCATCGCATCGCCGAAGCCCGCACCCTCCCTGCGGGTTCCAGCAATTTCGAGCCAATTGCCCGGCATTCCCAGCCGTAGCCAACATGAAATGCCTGCCGAGCAAGCCAGCTCCCGGGGGATTGCTGCCCTTGTTTTTGGTTGATGGAACGCGTTGCGCCTCCCGCTGGCATCTCCTGTTGCGCTTCGTTCCACTCCGCTGAGCCGTAGTAGCGTCCCGCGGATGTCCATTGGATGGAGGCTTCTGTTCCCGGTCGTGTTGGTTACAAGGCTCGCGCTCGCCGCTCCCGCCGAGCACGCGGCCGTTCTTCCCCACACCGACCCGGTCCTGGAGCGCGCCATCAGTCGCGTCTACCCGTCGCTGGTACAAATCCACGTGCTCTCGGCCTACAGCGAGGGTGGCCGGGAGCGGAAGTTCCAGGCCTTCGGCAGTGGCGCCATCATCTCCGCCGACGGGTACGTCATCACCAACCACCACGTCGTCGGCAAGGCAACTTCCATCCGCGTCATCCTCCCCACCTTCGAGGAGCTGGAGGCGACGCTGGTCGGCACCGACCCGCTGGCGGACATCGCCATCATCAAGTTGGACCTGTCCGCTCGCCCGGCCGGCTCCTCTCCGCTTCCGGTGGCGCACTTCGGGCGGTCCTCGGCGTTGAAGGTGGGCGACACGGTTCTCGCCATGGGGTGCCCGCTGGCCCTCTCCCAGTCGGTCACCCGAGGGATTGTCGCCAACACCGACATGCGCATCCCCAGGGCGCTGGAGCTGGACGGTGAAAACGTCGGCTCGGTGGTGAAGTGGATTGGCCACGACGCGCAAATTTTCCCCGGGAATTCCGGTGGCCCCCTGGTGAACCTCGACGGGGAGATTGTCGGCATCAACGAGCTGGGAATGGGCCTCGCCGGTGCCATTCCCGCCGACCTCGCCCGCGCGGTGGCCGAGCAACTCATTGCCAAGGGCAAGGTGGAACGCGCCTGGACAGGCATGACCTTTCAGCCACTGCTCAAGGATGCGCCAGCCTCGATGACTGGCGTGCTCGTCGCGGCCGTCCTGCCCGGGACTCCGGCCGCCGCCGCGGGAGTGAAGGCCGGTGACCGGGTGCTGGCCGTGGAAGGACGCCCGGCCAATGTGCGCTTCGACACCCAGCTCCCCGCCTTCACCAACGAGCTGCTCCAGCACACCCCAGGCGCGCCCCTGGTCCTGAAGCTGGCGCGCGGGCCAGCCGAGCTGACGGTGACACTCTCGCCCGTGCTGCGGGACGAGGCCCGGGCCAAGGAGGTGGAATTCAAGGAATGGGGGCTCACCGTCCGCCGGGTGACGCGCATGGAGTCCATCGACCTGCAGCGGCCGGACACGCGCGGGGTGCTGGTGAGCACGCTTCTTCCAGGCGGGCCGTCGGACAAGGCGGTGCCACCGCTTCGGCAAAACGACGTCATCACCCAGGTGGCCGGCAAGGCGGTCGACTCACCGGATGCCCTGAGGAAGGCCACCGCCGACATCCTCAAGGGCGCTCGTGCTCCGGTTCCCTGCGTCGTCACCTTCGAGCGCGGCGCGGAGAAACTTCTCACCCTGGTGGAGGTTGGAATCCTGCCTCCTCAGGAGCCGGCAGCCGAGGCGAGCCGCGGCTGGCTCCCCATCGCCACCCAGGTGCTCTCCCCCAAGCTGGCGACTGCCCTCGGCTACAAAGGCCGGAAGGGCGCGCGGGTGACAGAGGTGTACCCGGATGGGGACTCCATCGGGCTCAAGGTGGGCGATGTCATCACCAAGGTGGACGACGCTCTGGTGGAGGCCAGCGAGCCCCAGGACTCGGACGTCTTCGACGCCCTGTTACGGGCCTACAAGCCCATGAGCAAGGCGCAGTTCGCGGTGCTGCGGGACGGGAGGCCACTGACGCTCAGTGTCACCCTCCGCGAAGGGCCGCGACAGGAGAATGAGCTGCGCATCTACGAGGACGTTCCGCTTGAGTTCCGCGCCCGTGACATCTCGTACCTAGACCGGGTCAGGCGTCGCTGGCCCAAGGAAGAGGCGGGCGCCTTGGTGAGCCAGGTGGATACCGGCGGATGGGCCGCGGTGGGAGGGCTTCGTGCCGACGACCTCATCATGTCCGTGGACGGCAAACCGGTGACGACGGTCCAGGAGCTCGAAGTCCTGTTGAAGCCGGTGAAGGAGAAGAAACCCCACCACCTCACCTTCTTCGTCAAGCGCGGCGTCCAGACTCTGTTTCTGGAGCTTCAACCGACGTGGGGCGACATCCGGGAGGCAGCCAAGTGAACGTCTCGACCTCCTGGGCGCTGTCTGCTGCGCTGCTTGCGGCAGCGCCGGCGCCCGCTGCCGACCTGCGCGTCACTGGCCGTGCCACGGCCGAACAGGTGCGGGCCGCAGTCATCACCATCCGCATCGTGCTCAAGCTGAAGATTGGCTTCAGCGGGCAGGCACAGGACCAGGAACAGAAGGTGGAGGTGGCGGGCGTGGTGATTGACCCCTCCGGGCTCACCGTCGCCAGCGCGGCCAGCATCGACCCTTCGGGAGCCCTGCGGAAGATGGGCGGCGGCCAGACGTCCCGGATGAAGGTCGAGTCCGAGGTGAAGGAAACGACGCTCTTGCTCGAGGACGGGACCGAGGTGGAAGCGGACGTCGTCCTCAAGGACACGGACCTCGACCTGGCGTTCCTCAAGCCACGCGAGGGCGGCCGGCGGTTTCGCGCCGTCACCTTGCGTCCACGGGCCGGAAGAGTGCCATTGCTCACCCCCATCTTCGTGGTGAGTCGCCTCGGGAAGCTCACCAGCCGGGCACTGGCCGTGGCCACCGGGGAAATCCGCGCTTCGGTGCGGGGCCCCGCTCCCTATTACGTCACCGACTCCGAGACGGCGGCCTTCGTGGGCTCGGTGGCCTTCACCGCCGACGGCGCGCCGCTGGGCGTCTTCGTCAACCGCTTCAGCACCTCTCCGGATGGGCGGGGCGGCGGAATGTTCGACGGCGCTTTTGGGCGGACCGGCTCGGAGGTGGTGCTCCCGGTCCTGCGTCCGGTGGACAAGGTGCTGGAGCTCGCGGCGCAGGCGCGCACCATGCATCCGCCAGCCAAGCCCGAGGATGACGTCCACCTCTGAGGGGCACGGGGCTCGCTCCGCCAGCGGCCGGGACAAGGACCGAGCGGCCACCGCATGCGGACTTTGGCATCGACGGAGCGGGCAGGGAGGGCGAAGCCGGCCTTCGGAAAGCTGGCGCCGCCGTTGACAGCTCCAAAGAGGCGCGGGGCTGCTTGGCCTCGTGGGGGAGAGACGGTTCTTCTGCGGACGCGGACGCGCGGAGGAAGCGCTACTGTGCGCTCCTTCCGCCGCACCGTCGTGGAGACTCAGACGATGGACTTCCACCGCGCAGTCGGAACCCTCGTCGTGCTCGCCGCTCTGGTAGCCAGCCCGGCCTCCGCGGCGGCCGAGTCCCCACCACCGGCGCCGGCGTTGGGCCGGCCCCGAATGGACGTGGAAGCCGCCACCGCCGCCTATCTCAACCAGCTCTCACCCGAGGCGCGAGCGCGCTCCGACGCCTACTTCGAGGGTGGCTACGGCCTGCGACTGCTCGACACGCTGTACACCGTAGGGGTGATGCTCTTCTTGCTGCAGACCGGCCTGTCCCGGCGCCTGCGCGAGTGGACCGAGCGGCGCACCGCGCGGCGCCTCTTGCAGACTTCTCTCTACTGGGCTGGGTACCTCGCGGCGACGACGGTGCTGTCGTTTCCGCTCGCGCTCTACGAGGGTTTCTTCCGCGAACACGCTTACGGGCTCTCCAACTTGAGTTTCGGTGCGTGGCTCGGAGACGAGGCGAAGGGCTTTCTCCTCTCGCTCCTCCTCGGTGCGGCGGTGGTGACGCTGCTCTACGCCATCGTCCGCCGGCTTCCTGGGAGCTGGTGGGCCTGGGGCGCCATCGCCTCCACCGGCTTCGCCGCCTTCTTCTTTCTCATCTTCCCGGTGTTTGTGGCGCCGCTCTTCAACACCTACACGCGCCTCACCGATGAACGCGTGCGCGCGCCCATCCTTCGCATGGCCGCTGCCAATGGGCTTGCCGCAAACGACGTCTGGGTGAGCGACGCCTCGCGCCAGAGCAAACGCATCAGCGCCAACGTGAGCGGTCTCTTGGGGACCGAGCGCATCACGCTCAATGACAACCTCCTGCACCGCAGCACGCCAGCGCAGGTCCAGGCGGTGATGGGACACGAGCTCGGCCATTACGTGCTGAACCACGGTTACAAGCTCCTCGCCTTCCTCGCACTCATCGCCCTCGGGCTCTTCGCCGCCCTGCATGCACTCCTCGGCTGGGGGATTGGGCGGTGGGGCGCCCGCTGGGGCATCCGGGACGAGGCAGACCCGGCGGGCCTGCCCCTGGCGGTCCTCGTCCTGACCGTCCTGTCGTTGCTGCTCACCCCGGTGCTGAACACCCTCGTCCGCGTCCAGGAACAGGAGGCGGACGTCTTTGGACTCAATGCGGCCCGCGAGCCGGACGCCTTCGCCGAGGTGGCCCTGCAGCTCTCCGAGTACCGGAAGCTTTCTCCGGGCCCGGTCGAGGAATTCATCTTCTTCGACCACCCCAGCGGGCGGACGCGCATCCTCACCGCGATGCGCTGGAAGGCGGCCCAGCCTCCTCCCTAGACGGACGGGTATCAGCCGGCGGCGCGCGCACAGCGGAGAATGGCGTCCGCGGAGACGTCAATGTCCGCCTCGGTGGTGTTCCAGCCCAAGACGCTGACACGCATCACCGCCAGGCCGCGCCAGGTGGAACCCCCCAACCAGCACGTGCCGTCGGCCTGCACCCTTGAGACGACATCACGGGTGCGGGCGTCCGCATCTCCACCGCCCGCCGACTCGAACCGCACCAGCACCTGGTTGAGCACCACCTCGTTCAGCACCCGCACGCCGGGCGCGGACCCAAGGCGTTCAGCCATGCGGCGCGCGAGCGCGCAGGAGCGCTCCACCAGGTCCGCCACGCCCTTTTGGCCGAGGGTGCGAAGCGTGGCGTAGGTGGGAATGCCCCGGGCCCGGCGCGAGAATTCGGGAACGAAATTCACCGCGTCCCGCTCCCCGCTCGACTTCACGAGGTAGGCCGCATCGGTTCCCATGGTCGCTCGCAGGACTGCGGTGTCGCGGACGATGGCCACTCCTGCGTCGTAGGGGACGTTGAGCCACTTGTGCATGTCCACCGCCCAGGAATCAGCCCGCTCCATCCCTTCCGCCAGATGGCGACGGCTGGGGGCGACGCGGGCGAAGAGCCCGAAGGCGCCATCGACGTGGAGCCAGCCCCCGTGGCTTCGGACGGCGTCGGCAATGGGTGAGAGCGGGTCGACGGCTCCGGTGTTGACGTTTCCCGCCTGAGCGCACACCACGGCGGGCGTGCCGAGCCGAGAGAGCGCGCTGGCGAGCGCGTCCGGCCGCATTCTGCCCTGCCCGTCTGTTGGCACTCGAACGGGCGACTCGGCTCCGAGGCCCAGGAAGCGGAGCGCGCGCAGGACGGTGACATGCACCTCCTCGCCCACCAAGATGGGCAACGGCGGAGCCCCGAGCAGCCCCTTCGCCTCCACGTCCCAACCGGTCCGGGCTAAGAGCGCATGCCGGGCGCATGCCAATCCGACGAAGTTGGCCAGCTGGGTGCCGGTCACAAAGCCCACGCCAGCATCCAGAGGCAAGTCGAAGAGCTGGCACAGCCAGCGACCGGCCGTTTCCTCGAGAACGGCGCCGAGGGGCGAGATGACGTAGAGCCCGGTGTTTTGGTCCCAGGTGGAGGTCAGCCAGTCGGCGGCCAGGGCCACCGGATGGCTCCCGCCGATGACGAAACCAAAAAACCGCGGACCAGCGCTGGCCACCAGGCCTGCGTCCCCCTCGACGGCAAGCGCGCGCAGGACGCTACGGGCATCCTCCCCCTCCTCCGAAAGGGGAATGTCGAAGCGCGAGCGGAGCTCCGCGGCGCTGGCCGTCGCGACCACCGGGCGCTCGGACAGCGAGGCCCGGTACCGGCGGGCATAGTCCAGCGCATCGGAAAGCAGGGCATCCTCGGACATGGTGCTCCGGAGACTCCCTCAAGGCGTCCAGCACAGTCGAGGGGGGGAGTCCCCGGGGGAGGCGGGAGTTTCACCCTTGGCCCATGTTAGGGAGACCGGCGGCCATGAAAATCTCGACGCGCGGCTTTCTGGACCCGGCGGCCTTGGCCCGAAAGCAGCTGGAGCGCGACCGGCGGCGGCTCGGGCCGAAGCATTGGCTCTTTCTGCACAAATGCGAGCGCATGGCCCCCTCGCCATTCGATTTTCTCCGCGGCTCAGCGCCGCTGTTTTACGCGGCGCTGCGCAGGGCCCCTCGCCTGGCGACTGGCCCGGAGGGCGAGGGGTGGCTGTGTGGCGACCTGCATCTGGAAAACTTCGGGGTGTACCGCCCCCAGGCGTTGCTGGACGACACCAAGTCCGGCGCAGTGGCCTTCGACGTCAACGACTTCGATGATGCCTTTGTCGGCCCGCAGCGCCTGGACGTGCTGCGCCTCCTCACCAGCACCGTCCTCGCCGCGCGGACGTGGGGGCTGGCCGCCCCATCCGTCCGGGACGCCCTGGAGGCCACGCTCAGTGGCGTCCTGGCCGGCCGAAGCGGAGGCACCGCGGGGCGCGCGCCCGAGCCGGTGCGGGCCCTTCTCGACAGGGCCGCCGGGCGGACGCGCAAGGAGCTGCTGGACGCACGCACCGAGCCCATCGGCAAAGGGCGCCGCTTCGTCCTCGGTGAGCGATACCGCGCGCTGTCCAAGAAGCTGCACCGGCGGGCGGTCAAGGCGTTCGCCGCCTACGTCCGGACGCTTCCCAACGCGGTTCGCGGTCACCATGCCGACGCCTGGAGGGTGCTCGACGTCGCTTTCCGGGTAGCCGGGACGGGCAGCCTCGGTGTCCAGCGCATCGCTGTCCTGGTTGCGGGCAAAGGCGGCCCGGACGGCGGTTGGATTTTCGACATGAAGGAGGAGGACGAGCCCTCGGGCCTGGCCTTCGCCACCGGCCATGCTGGCCCCGGAGCCGGCCGGGTCCTCAAAGCGCTCCGGAAGTGCCTCGCCAGCCCACCCCGGATGGCCGGTTCCACGGAGCTCGAGGGGAAGTCGCTCCTGGTGCGCCGGCTCATGCCACAGGAGGACCGGCTGGTCTTCGGGCGTCTCCCGCCGGAGCAGCGCGAGTCTGTGCTCCGCTACCTCGGCGCACTCACCGGAGCCATGCACCGCAGGGGAGCGAAACGGGTACCGGTGTGGCCTCTCGACGAGGCCCAGGTGCTGCTGGACAATGCCGTCACCATGGCCGGCATGTACGAGGCGGCGGCGGTGCACTACGCCACGCTCGCCCGGCAAACGAAGAGCGGCTGAAAACTGGAGCTGTCACCGCCGCCCGCTAGGCTGCACGGCTACAAGGCTGTACCCCTTCTGCCGCAGGCGACTTTGGATGGACTCCAGAATGGATAGAGAACCCCTCCTCGACATCTTCGACGAGCTGAACCGCTTCCGCGAGGTGTTCGAGCGCGCCCAACGGCTGGTGGGTCCGGTCGTTTCCGAGCATGCCCAGCGACTCGAGGCCATGGCCAAGGGGCTACGCAAGTTTTACGGGCCGTCGGTGGACCCCTTCATTCGCCAGGTGGACGATGTGCTGCTCACTGCGCGACGGCTGACCGAGCCGATGAAGGAGATTCCGCTGGAGAAAATGGGGGAGCGCCGCTCCACGGACCGACGTCGTGAGGAGCCGGCTGCCTCTCTCCCCGGGCTCATCCCCCGCTCGCGCTGAGGCGTGGCCCTCAGCCCTTGGGCTCGAACGTCAGCGCCACCCCATTCATGCAGTAGCGCTTGCCGGTCGGCTTCGGGCCGTCGTCGAAGACGTGGCCGAGGTGGCCACCGCAGCGGCGACAGTGCACCTCGGTGCGGGACATGAAGAGTCCGCGGTCCTCGTGGGTGCGCACCGCGTCCGGCAGTGGCGCATAGAAGCTCGGCCAGCCCGTCCCGCTGTCGAATTTCGTCTCCGAGGCGAACAGCGGAAGCACGCACGCGTCGCAGAGGAAAGTGCCCACGCGCTTCTCGTGGTCCAGGGGGCTCGTCCCAGCCCGCTCCGTTCCCTGCTCGCGCAAAACACGGTAGGCAGCAGGCGAAAGTTGCTTACGCCATTCTGCGTCCGTCTTCACCACCTCGAACGTCTCCTCGACTGGCTTGGCCACGGCGGAACCCCCACGGAAGGCACGCACCAACACCCCTGCGCCGAGCACTTGCACACCAAAGAGGAGCACCCGTCGGCGCTTGTTGTTTTCTTGCATAACGTGCCTCACTGTACGGTTCAGCCCGAAGCGACGTTACCGGCCACGCCCTCCACGGGCCGGCGCCTGCACCCTCGAGCGACGACGGCGTCGGCTTTTCGACAATACCCCCCCCGGGGGCAGCAGGGGCGCGTCCCGGCGCCCTGAATCCCACCCGGTGCCGATGTCGCATGGACCCATTGCGAGTTTAACAAGCAGTCCGTTGCGAACGCATCGACTTGGGCGGTGACCTGCGTTAGTCAACTACCCTTCTAGGCTTCCCGGGGAAGGAACGTTTCGCGATGTGGATTGTCCGGCTGGCGCTCCGACGCCCGTACACCGTCGCTGTCCTTTCGGCCCTCATCTTCATCTTCGGGGTGATGTCCGCGGTCCGGATGAACAAGGACATCTTTCCGTCCATCGACATCCCCGTCGTCATCGTGGTGTGGGCCTATCCCGGCCTCTCGGCGGAGGACATGGAGCGCCGCATCGTCCTCATCAGCGAGCGCGCCTACTCCACAACCATCGATGGAATTCAGCACATCGACTCCGAGTCCATCGCCGGAATCGGGCTGCTGAGGGTCTACTTCCAGCCCGGGGCCGACCTGGGGACGGCCATCTCTCAGATTAGTTCGGTCTCGCAGACGGCGAGCCGCATCATGCCTCCAGGCATCACTCCGCCGGCCGTGCTTCGCTACAACGCTGGCAACGTCCCGGTGGCTCAGCTGACCACCAGCAGCCCGACGCTCTCCGAACAGCAGCTCTTCGACTACAGCCTCAACTTCCTCCGCATCCGCCTGTTCACCATCCCGGGGACGTCCATCCCCGGTCCCTACGGCGGCAAGCAGCGGCAAATCATGGTCGACGTCAACCCGACGGCGACGTCGGCCAAGGGCCTATCGCCCCAGGACGTGGTCAACTCCTTGCTGTCCTCCAACATCATCGTTCCAGCAGGCACGGCCCAGATTGGCCGTACCGAGTACAACATCAAGCTCAACTCCAGTCCGGAGACGGTGGAGCAATTCAATGACCTTCCGGTGAAGATGGTCAACGGCGCCACGGTCAAATTGGGGGACGTGGCCCAGGTCCGCGATGGGTACGCCGTCCAGAACAACCAGGTCCATATCGGCGGCCAGCGGGCGAGCTACCTCGCCATCCTCAAACACAGCGACGCCTCGACGCTGGCGGTGGTCGACGGGGTCAGGGAAATCCTCCCCAGCATCCAGGCAGCGGCGCCCGAGGGAATGGAACTGAAGATCGACTTTGACCAGTCGATCTTCGTCCGCGCCGCGCTGAGCAACGTCCTTCACGAAGCCATCATCAGCTCCCTGCTGGTCTCGCTGATGATTCTCTTCTTTCTGGGAAGCTGGCGCAGCGTCCTCATCGTCTCGAGTTCCATCCCCCTGGCCCTGCTGGTCGGGGTGAGCGGACTCTTCATCACCAACCAGACCTTCAACATCATGACGCTGGGCGGCCTGGCCCTGGCCATCGGCATGCTGGTGGATGACGCCACCGTCGAGGTGGAAAACATTCACCGCAACCGACACCACGAACCGAAGCTGATGGTGGCGATTCTCGACAGCGCTCACCAGGTGGCCACCCCGGCCATTGCCGCGACCCTCACCATCTGCATCGTCTTCTTTCCGGTGGTGCTTCTCACCGGCCCGGCGCGCTACTTGTTCACTCCGCTCGCGGTAGCGGTGGTCATCTCGATGCTCGCCTCCTACCTGCTGAGCCGGACGCTGGTGCCGGTGCTGGCACGACAGCTCATGGAGAAGGAGGCCATCGACCTCGGGGAGGGCCCGGGGCGGTGGGCGCGCTTCAATCACTGGCGCGACAGGTGGTTCGAGCGATTCCAGAACGGCTACGGAGCGGCTCTTTCGGTGACGTTGGCTCACCGCGCCTGGGTGATGGTGACTGCGCTGCTGATGCTCCTGATATCCGCCGCACTTCCCTTCGTCGTCGGCTTGGACTTTTTCCCTGCCGTGGATGCCGGATTGATGAAGCTGCACTTCCGTGCCCCCATCGGCACCCGGCTCACCGAGACCGAGCGGCTGGTGCTGGCCGCGGAGCAGAGGATTCGAAAAATCATTCCCGCCAAGGAACTCGGTGCGTTGAATGACAACATCGGCATTCCGCTCTCGTACAACCTGGCCTTCGTCGCGACCGACAACATCGGTCCGCAAGATGCAGAAATCCTCATCTCGCTCAAACCCGGTCACCACCCGAGCGAGGAGTACATGCAGAGGATGCGCGAGGAGCTCCCACGAGATTTCCCGGGGAGCACCCTCTACTTCCAGCCGGCGGACATCGTCAGCCAGGTGCTCAACTTCGGCCTCTCGGCCCCCATCGATGTGCAAATCGCCTTCAACGACCTGGACAAGGGCTACGACGTCGGACGGCAGCTGGCGGCAAAAATGCGCTACATCCCTGGGTTGGTCGACGTCCGGATTGCCCAGGTCCTCGACTACCCGACGTTGAAGCTCGACGTCGATCGCGACGAGGCCGCGCGGGTGGGGCTCTCTCAAAGCACCGTGGCCAACGACCTGCTCACAACGCTCGCCAGCAGTACCCTGGTGAACCCCTCCTTCTGGCTCAACCCGAAGAACAACGTGAACTACCTGGTGGTCGTCCAGACCCCGCTGGACAAGATGGAGAGCACCGGAGACCTCCTGGCCACGCCCATCACCACCACCGGCCAAGCCCTCAACCAGACCATCGCGCGCACGCCCACCGACTCGGCCACCACCTCGGGAGCCTCGTACCTCGGTACCATCTCGCGCCTCAGCCCGGGCAGAACGCTGGGGAGCGTGAACCACGCGACCATTCAGCGGGTCATCAACGTCCAAGGCAGCGCGAGTGGACGGGATTTGGCTGCCATCGGCAGCGACATCCGTAAGGCCATCGCCGAGTTGAAGGACTTGCCGCCGACGATGAAAATCACTCTACAGGGTCAAATCGAGAGCATGGACAGCTCCTTCACCAGCCTGGCGGGCGGACTGGTCCTGGCCATCGTCCTCGTCTACCTGCTGATGGTGGTGCTGTTTCAGTCGTGGCTCGACCCGATGATCATCATGGTCGCTGTCCCAGGGGCTCTCGTCGGCGTGCTCTGGATGCTGGCGATTACCGGCACCACGCTCAACGTCGAGTCCTTCATGGGCGCAATCATGGCGGTGGGCATCGCGGTCTCAAACAGCATCCTCCTCGTGAACTTCGCGAACGAGATTCGCGTGGAGAAGAACATCGGCGCGCTGGAAGGCGCGCTGGAGGCTGGGAAGACACGCCTCCGCCCGGTGTTGATGACCGCCCTGGCGATGATTATTGGCATGCTGCCGATGGCCTTCGCGCTCGGCGAGGGGGGTGAGCAGAACGCACCCCTGGGTCGGGCCGTCATCGGCGGGCTGTTGATGGCCACCGTGGTGACGCTCTTCGTGGTGCCCCTCGTCTACAGCGTGCTCCGCACGGCCCCGCCCAGCGCCCATCGATTGGACGAGCAATTCTCCGCTGAGAGCGAGGGCGCCAGCGCCGGAGCCCGAGGATGAGCATGAACCCCACCGAAGCAACTCCTGGCACGCCTGTACCCAACGCTCGGCGACCCCGAGCACTCACGCTTATCTCGTTGGTGGTGGTGGTGGTCATCATCCTCGGCGTCGGCTTCTTGTACTGGAATCGCCACCACCACGAGGCTGCCGAGCTGAAGAGCCGCAAAGCCGGTCTGGCCAAGGGAAACACCGTTCAGGTGGCAAAGGTGACGGTTTCTCCCTCCGACCAGAGCCTCACCTTGCCCGCCGAAGTCCGTGGCTGGTCCCAGGTGACGCTCTACGCCAAGGTGGCCGGGTACGTGCGAGACATCCCGGTGGACAAAGGAACGCGCGTCAAGAAAGGCGAGCTGCTTGCCCGACTCGAGTCTCCGGAAACCGACCAGGCAGTGGTGGGAGCCCGAGCCGATTTGGCATTGAAGCGCCAGCTCTTGCAGCGGACCAAAGCATTGCGTCCTGACGGAGTCGTCTCTCAGCAGGACCTAGACAACGCCACCGGGGCCGTCCGGGTGAGTGAGGCGACGCTGCAGCAGGACCTGGCACAGCAGTCCTACGAAATCATCGGCGCCCCTTTCAGCGGCACCGTCACCGCTCGGTACGTGGACGTGGGTGCGCTCGTGCCGTCCGGCACTGGAAACACGCAGTCGGTGCAACCAGTGGTGGACTTGGCCGACATCGACACGCTCCGAGTCCAGGTTTATGTCGGCCAGTCGGACGCCACCCGGCTCGTCATCGGTGACAAGGTGACGCTCGCCACGGACAGCGACCCCTCCCACCCCATCGAGGCGACTATCAGCCGGATGTCCATGGGGCTCGACCCAAGGACGCGCACCATGCTCTGCGAGGCGGACGTGGACAACCGTCCGCCCCGTCTGTATCCAGGCCAGTTCGTCAAGGCGACGCTCAAGCTTCGAGGTGCGCTGACGCCGCTGGTTCCGGGTGAGGGGTTGCTGTGGCGCGGCGGCAAGCTCTTCGTCGCGCTGGTCCAAGATGGGCAAGTGCACCTGCAGCAGGTCCTGACCGGCGACGACACCGGCCGGGTGGTGCAAATTCTCAGCGGGGTCCAGGGCGGTGAAACCATCATCCTGAACCCCAGCCCCGAGCTGTCGGACGGCGACCGGGTCCAGGTCGCCGAGCCTCCGGCGCCAGACGCAGGGACGCCCACCGCTCAGGCGGCTGCTCCTGCCAAGGGCGCAACTCCTGGCGGCGGACTGCCGGCAGCTCGCTGAGGAGTCTGGACGAAGCGTCGTCGCGGACGTGCGAACTTCGGCGTCAAGCGCCGTTCGACGCTGAACGTGTTTTTCTTTCGACGCTCGACGCGCGCCTGCCGGGGCCCGCGGTGTGCGCAACCCAACCCGAGCGCGCACAAGCGCGGCACTCGGTGGGAAAGGTGGTCCAGATGACCACTCCTGCGCGAACCGGTCTCCTTGCGCGGACGGTTGCTCTCTCTCGTAAGATTTGGGGTCGGGATGTCCGGCACCTGAATGAAGATTCTGCCCCACAGTGGTGAGCTCTCCGATGTCCCCTTGGTCGAGGTCCTCGACTCCTACTGCCAGAATGGGCAGACGGCAGCCGTCTCCCTCACCATTCCGCATCCCGGAGGTGGGGAGACAACGGGAGCCTTCTTCGTCGAAGCCGGAGCGCTGGTCGACGCGCGCTTCGATGGTCGCGAAGGGGCGGACGCCGTTCAGCACGCGCTCAGAGTCCAACTCGGCAGTTTTCGCGTGGAACTCGGCTCACGCAGCTCGCGCCGCACCATCCACGAGACGTGGGCCGCGTTAGTGGCCAGCCCAGCGCGAGTCCCGCCTCCCACCCTCTTCTCCATCGACGCCGGCCTGCGGCCAACGCCGCCCGCCCCGCTTCCCCGTTTGACTCCCCAGCATCCGACGGCTGTCAGCGCCTCGCCTTTGGTCCAGCCGCAGACACACAGCGGAGTCCACCGCATTCCGTCCAAGGCCCCGGTCGGGCGAGCGCTCGCAGTTGCCGCCGTCGCCGCGACTGCACGCCCGGCGGGAATCCCATTCGTCCCCCCCACCCTGTCCGGACCGCGCTCGCTGCATGCATCCGGGCCGACCACCTCGCCCTTCAGTGGACCTCACACTCCCCCGAGTGGGCATCTGGCACCGGCCCCCTTTGCGAGCATCCGGCGCGAGTCGCTGCGCAGCAAGCTCGTCCGGCCAGCCATCCTCCTCGTCCTGGCGCTGGTCATCGGCGGTGGCGTGGCCGCCGGCTTGTCCAGCCTTCTCAACCGGTCTGGGCAGCCCCAGCAATCGGCAGCTGCGACGAAGCCAAGCCTGGAAACGCCTCCTGGCGCGTCAGGCGTCCCTGGCGTGAGCGCCACCGAGCTGACACTGGGGATGGCCGCCCCGTTGACGGGCGTCTCCAAGGAGATCGGCCGACAGATGAGACTTGGCCTGGACGTCGCGTTCGCCCGCGCCAATGCCAGCGGGGGGGTGGGGGGCCGCAAGGTGAATCTCGTCGCCCTCGATGATGGCTACGAGCCGTCACGCACCCGAGAGGTGATGCGCGAGCTGGTCGAGCAGAAGGGCGTCTTCAGCTTCGTGGGAAATGTGGGGACACCCACCGCTGCCGTGGCTGTGCCCTACGCGCTGGAGCGGAAGATGCTTTTCTTCGGCGCCTTCACCGGCGCGTCGTTGCTGCGCAAAGAGCCGCCCGACCGCTACGTTTTTAACTACCGCGCCAGCTATGGGGAGGAGACGGCGGCCATCGTCCGCTACCTGGTGGAGGTCCGCCACATCAAGCCCGAGCAGATTGCGGTCTTCGCCCAAGATGACAGCTACGGCGACGCTGGGTACCAGGGCGTGACCCGAGTGCTTCGGCAGCTCAAACGAACGCCGAATCCCATTCTCAAGGTGACGTACACCCGCAACACCTCCGACGTCTCCGACGCCGTCGCGCGCATCCTCGACCGGAAATCGAACGTGGCCGCGGTGGTGATGGTCGCCACCTACCGCCCGGCGGCAAGATTCATCGAGAAGGTCCGCGAGCAGCGTCCGAACATGGTCTTCACCAACGTTTCCTTCGTCGGGAGCCAGGCTCTGGCCGAGGAGCTCACCCAGCTCGGTCCACAGTACGCACAAGGCGTCATCATCACCCAGGTGGTGCCGCTGCCCACCGGCCAGTCCACGGTGGGCCTCCGGTACCGGGAGGCGCTGGCCAGCTTTGCGCCGGAGGAGAAGCCCGACTTCATCTCCCTCGAGGGCTATGTCACCGGGAACCTCCTCCTCGAAGGACTCAAGCTCGCCGGGCGGAACATCACGACCGATGGGCTGGTGGACGCGCTGGAGAGCATCCACGGTCTGGACCTCGGTCTGGGCATCCCACTCAGCTTCGGGCTCTCCGAGCACCAAGCGTCTCACAAGGTGTGGGGCACGATGCTCGACGGCACTGGCACCTTCCAGCAGCTCGACCTGGAATAAGCAGCCCGGCCACGCCCGCGTAAGCTGGACACGCGCCCGTGAATACCAGCCCGTCGTCCCTCGTCCGTGCCCACCACATGGACCCCCGCACCCGGATGGCTCACTTGCTCCGTCGAGCTGGCTTCGGCGCGGCGCCCGGTGAGCTCAACGCCCGGCTCGATGCCGGATATGAGCGCAGCGTGGTCGAGCTCGTAGAATTCCACGGGGTAGATGACGGCCTGGCCGAGGTGGACCATCTGGTGGGCGGCCTGCTCGACTTCAACCAGATAGAGGATGTCCGCACCTGGTGGGTCTACCGAATGGTGCACAGCCGGCGTCCCCTGGTGGAGAAGCTCTCCCTGTTCTGGCACGGCCATTTTGCGACCGGCGTCGGCAAGGTGGGCAGCGCGCCGATGATGGCGCAGCAGAACCAGGTCTTCCGTGAACACGGGCTGGGCTCCTTCTCCGAGTTGCTCCTTCGCGTCGCGCGTGACCCGGCGATGCTCACCTATCTCGACGGCGCAGCAAACAGGAAGGCCCACCCCAACGAAAACTTCGCGCGCGAGGTGATGGAGCTGTTTACCATCGGCGTCGGGCACTACAGCGAGCATGACGTCCAGGAGGGAGCCCGCGCCTTCACCGGCTGGGGGCTCAAGGACGGGGCCTTCGTCTTCAACCCCGGCGAGCATGACGACGGCGTGAAGACCTTCCTCGGCCAGACCGGAAAGCTCGATGGCGCCGATGTGCTGAGAATTTTGGCCGAGCATCCCGCCACGAGTGAACGGCTATGCCGAAAGCTGTTTGCCTTCTTCGCCTACCCCAACCCCTCGAGTGAGGCGCTGCTGCCGTTGCAGGAGGCCTGGCGCCAGAGTCGGGGGAGCATCCGAGAGGTGCTTCGCGCCCTTTTTCTTTCGCCACCCTTCTCCTCGGCTCGCGCCTGGCGAGCACTCATCAAGAGCCCGGCCGAGTTCGTCATCGGAAGCATCCGGGCACTGGGCGGAACCGTCACCCCCCGGGCGGTTGTCCCGCTCATGGCGCGGATGGGCCAAGACCTCTTCAACCCGCCGTCGGTGAAAGGATGGGACGGCGGGACTGCCTGGATTTCGACCTCGACGCTGTTCGAGCGATTCAACTTCGCCGCCAGCATCACCACCCAGCGCGGCGGAGAGGGAACGAGCCACGTCGACCCGGAGGCCCTCCTCCGAGGTGTCACCCCGACGAGCCACGGTGAGTTGCTCGACCGAGCCCTGGAACCGCTGCTCGACGGCGATGTCTCGCCCTCGGCCCGAGCGGCGCTCCTCGCGTACCTCAGCACCGCGGACCCTGACCCGAAGCGCCCGGGCGCGGCCCTGGCTTTTGCCTGGGACGCGAAGATGGTGGACGAAAAACTGCGGGGGCTCCTTCACCTCATCCTCGCCTCCCCCGAGTACCAGCTGTGCTGACGGACGAGGAGGACAGGGCCGCTGCTGCCCGTCGCTTCTCCCGGCGTGCCGTCCTCCAGGGAAGCGGGATGTCGCTGCTGGCGCTCACCCTGCCGGACTTGGTTCGCGCTGCGCCATCCCCCGACGGCCGCACGCTGGTGGTGATTCAACTCGCCGGCGGCAATGACGGGCTCAACACCGTCGTCCCCATCGGCCAGCCGGAGTACCGAAAGCTTCGCCCCACCGTCGGACTGACACCGGAGGAGGTGCTTCCCCTGGACCGGGACGGGCTTGCCTTCCACGGAAGCTTGAAACGGCTCCATGAGCGCTGGCAGAAGGGAGAGGTGGCGGCGGTCCTTGGCGTTGGCTTGCCGAAGCCCAACCGGTCGCATTTCGAGGCGACTGCCCTCTGGCAGTCGGCCCGTGCCGAGCCCCAACTCGAACCCTCCGGCTGGCTGGGGCGGGCGCTCGAGACACGCACCGACCCTGTGCGACAACCCCTGGTGGCGCTGGGGATTGGGGGCGGGGGCCTCTCCCCAGTGCTGTATGCCAGGGGCTCTCCCTTCACCTCGTTGATGTCTCTGGAGGCTTTCACCGTCCAGCCGGACCGACGCTTCCCTGGCGACGTCCCGGCTCTCAACGCTGGACTGGCCGGGTTGCAACGAGAAATCTCCAAGGAGCCAGCCGAGCTGGGCTCCCTCCGCCGCGTGGGCCGTACGGCACTCGCCTCCTCGGCTGCCCTGGCGGACGCGGTGAAGGGGTACCGCTCGCAGGCGGAGTACCCCAAGGGGCCCTTCGGGGACTCGCTCCGTCTGGTAGGCCAGCTGATGGCGGCCTCGCTCGGCGTGCGCGTCTTCCACCTCACCCTGGGCGGCTTCGACACCCACGCCAACCAGAAGCGCCAACACGCTCCGTTGCTGCAGCAGCTGTCCGAAGGTGTCTGCGCGCTCCTCGACGACGCGACGGAGCACGGTGCAGCCAGCCGGCTGGTGGTGATGACGTATTCGGAGTTCGGCCGCCGCGCCCAGGAGAATGCCAGCGGAGGAACAGACCATGGAGCCGGAAGTGTCGCCTTCCTCGCTGGCGAGCGCGTCGCCGGAGGCCTCCATGGCCCTGGGCCGCGGCTGGGTGCGCTGGTCGATGGCGATGTGCCCTCCACCGTCGACTTCCGCAGTCTCTACAGCGCGATTCTTAGGGACTGGCTCGCTGTCCCGCCCGTCCCCGTGGTGGGCCCAGCCCCGGTGCTGGGCCTGTTGCGAGGTCCAGCGTAGCGCCGACTCGAGCTGCGCCCTGCGGACGCCGTGAAGCTTTCACGCTGCCTTCGGCGTGCGCGCGCTTCGGGGCAGCACCCACTGGAGCAGCGGGGCCAAACTCACCACCAGCATGCAGCCCAGCACGTTGTACCAGAGGAACCCAATCCTCCCGAAGACCGCTGCGGCGAGCACTGCGCCCTCTCCAACCACCGTGGCCCAGAAGGCGGCCCTGCCTTGCACCCGGGCCAGGAAAAAACCGACGAGGAAGACTCCCAGCATGGGGCCGTAGAAGAGCGAGCCGAGAATGTTTACCGCCTGGATGAGGTTGTCCAGCAGCGAGGCAAACGCTGCGAAGCTTACCGCCACCAGCCCCCACCCGGCCGTGGATAGCCGGGCCACCAGCAATGTTTGTCGGTCCGTGGCGCCTGGGTAGCGCGGCTTATAGAAATCGACCACCGTCGTCGCCCCAAGCGACGAGAGCGCCGAGGAGTTGGCGGACATGGCGGCGGAAAGAATGAGTGCCACCAGGAGCCCCACTAACCCGCGGGGGAAATGGTCCAGCACGAAGCGGAGGAAGATGAAATCCGAGTCTTTCGGGTCGGCACCGGGGACGGTGTTGGCTACCAGCGCACCGGCTTCCCTTCGAAGTGCGGTCAGCTGCGCCTCTCCGGCGCGTACCTGCGAGCGTGCGGCCGCGACGGCTTCCGGCGTGGCGCCCGGCGCCAGCAAGCGGTCGATGGCGGCCCGCTTCTCGGCAAACACCGCGGAGTGCGACTCCTCCAGGCGGGCCACTGCTGCCCCCTGGCGCTCACGCGCCCGGTCGAGCTCGGCACGGTTGAAGAAGAGTGGCGGCGGACTCAGTTGATAGAAGACGAAGACCATCACGCCGATGAAGAGAATGAAGAGCTGCATCGGCACCTTGAGCAGTCCATTCATCAGGAGGCCGAGCCGGCTCTCGGCCAGGGGCCCGCCGGCGAGGTAGCGCTGGACCTGCGACTGGTCAGTGCCGAAATAGGCCAGCTGCACGAAGAGGCCGCCCAGAAGTCCTGACCAAATGGTGTAGCGCGTGTCGAAGCGCAGCGAGAAGTCGACGCCCTTGAGCTTGCCCAGGGCTCCGGCCAACGAGACCCCCTGCACGAAAGACACCCCGGGAGGCAGTCGATTGATGGCAATGGCCAGTGCCGCCACCAGACCAACGGAGATGAGCGCCATCTGCGCCGACTGCGTGCGGCTCACCGCCCGGCTTCCGCCCAGCACCGTGTAGACGATGGTCGTGCCTCCCAAGAGAAAGTTCGTCCACAGAGCCGGCCAGCCGAGCACTGCCGAGAGAACCAGCGCCGGGGCGTAAATGGCGAGCCCCGAGGCCAGCCCGCGAGAAACCAGGAAGAGCAGCGCGGTGAATTGTCGCGTTCTCCGGTCGAATCGCTGCTCCAGGTACTGGTACGCCGTGTAGAGACGTAGCCGGTGGTAGATGGGAACGATGACCGCGGAGAGGATGACCATCGCGATGGGCAGCCCGAAATAGAACTGCACGAAGCCGAGCCCGTCCTGGTAGGCCTGCCCCGGCAACGAGAGAAAGGTGATGGCACTCGCCTGGGTGGCGATGACCGAAAGGCCAATCGTCCACCACCGGATGTCCTTGCCCGCTCGCAGGAAGGACTCGGTGGTGTGGACTCCACGGCTGCGCCACGAGCCGTAGGTGACAATCCCGGCCAGCGTCGTTGCAAGGACTGCCCAGTCGAGCAGGCTCACCCGAAGGCCCTGCCCAGCACCCAGAGAAGGACAATCTCCAGCGCCAGCGCGCCAATGAGGAGCGCGTAGAGGCGTCCCCAGCTCCCGAGCGGCGGACGAATGTCCTCCGTGGAGGGGTCGGGACCTGGCTGCTCAGCCGCCATAGTCGACGAGGTTGGCAAACAGGCGGAAGGCGCCAGGGACACCGGCCGGCAATTGCCTGAAGAAGGCCAGCCCGGTGTAGATGAAGGCTCCTTTGCCAACCTTGGCGATGAGCACTGAGCCGTAGAGTGGCTGCTCGCCCGCATCATGCATCGAGAGTGGCACCTGGTAGCGCTGGTCCCACGTCTCAGCAAAGTACAGTCCCCGTTCCTGCACCCAGGCGCTCCAGTCGCTCGGACCAATTCGGTTCGGCGCCGAGAGCACAGGGTGGGGAGCCGCCGTCACCGAGGCGTCTTCGTCGGTGACTCGCTCATGACCGATGGTGAACGGGAACGGGCCAAGCATCGGCGGTCCGGACGAGGGCCAGCTGGTGGTGTTGTACTGGACGACAACCGTGCCGCCCGCTTCGACGTAGGCCATCAGCTTGTCGTGCAGCGTCGCCAGCGCCGGCTCGACGTTGAAGGCTCGAACACCAAAGACGATGGACTCGAAACGCCCGAGTGGCTGCTCGCGGAGTTCGGTCACCGTCAAAGGGATGACTTCGTACCCGGCCTGCCGCATCGCCTGCGGAACCTCGTCGCCAGGACCTGAGACGTAGCCAATCCGATGACGGGCGTGGAGCACGTCAACCCGCGTCAGCTTCACCTCCGCGGGGGGCAGCCGTGTCTGGATGGGAATGTGTGCGTACTCAATGCGGCGCAGGCCTCGGTCGAAGCGCTTGCCTCCCACTGTCGCCACCGCGCGAAGAATGCCCGTCGAGGCCTCCTTCGGCGGCTGGACACGGAAGGCAAGTGTCGTCTCCCCGCCCGTTCCCAGGGTGAATGGGGCGTCCTTCGGCGTGACCGCGAAGCCCGCAGGCACCTCGAGCGCAAGCGTCCCCGAGGCACCGCCCACGCTGCGAACCGTCACCTCCAACTCCCGCGGCGCCGCGTCCGGGAAAAGCAGCAGCGCGCCCTGTGGATTCACCGTCACCGCCGGAAGCACCTCGAGCCGCCGGTAGCGCTCGCCGAGCACCGGGTCCACCCACTTGAAGACGACGGGCCGCCGAACGAGGATTGACTGGTCGCCGAATCGAAACGTCAGCTCCGCCTGAAGCGGTGCTGGCTCCTCGGGAACGCCCACCAGCGCCGGGTCGCGAACGGGATACAAACCGGCCGTCGGAGCCGCCTCCAGCCACGCCGGGTTGCTCAACCGCGAATCGGCAGCCACGAGCAAAGTCTCCTGAATCTCCACTGGCTGGCCCGCCTCGAGCACTCTTTCCGCCTTCACCGGGTGTCCAGCAACATGGACTTCTGCCAGTGTCACCTTCGCTGGACGGCGGAGCTGAGCCGTCACCGTCACCCGGACATTGGACCCGGGCGACGTGGTTGGCTTTTCGGCCACCACCTCCGCGAAGAGACCCGCACAGGCGAGGATGGCCTGGTCGATTTCGGCGAGCTTCTCCGCTTTCCACGGGTTGTCCGGAAGCCGGCCTAGCTCGGCACGAGCAGCGAGCAGCGCCGGAAGCGCAGCCTCGGGGGTGGCCGGTCGAAAGGCCCCGCGGGCGCGTCGCAGCTCAGCCACCAAGCGCTCGGTATCCGGAACCCGCGACCAATCGAGCACCACACCATCAAACGGCGACCGTTGCATGGGTTCGCCGCCAAGCAGGCGGAAGTATTCCGCCAACGGTGCACGGCGTCGCGCTGCACCGAAGCCCTGGCTCTTGTGGTTGCTGCGGCTGTCGGCGGCGAGCTCTCCGTAGGAGAGACCGAGCCACGGGTCATACGCTCCAGCGTCGATGCGTGGAAAGGCAGCCAATTCCTGTTCGGTCCCGCCCCAACCGGAAGTCTGGTTCCAGACCACCCGTTTCGCCTTCCACGGCCCCCAATGCCGGTGCTCGGCGTCCGGCATGTAGCCCGGGTCCGCAGCCCGCTCGAACGCCTCCACCGCCAGCCGGGACGAGGCCGTGTGCTGACCATGGGTGTCGGTCCAATTGGTTGGAAAGCGCGTCATCACCACGTCCGGCCGGAAACGCCGGATGGCCAGCACCACGTCTGCGAGCACCGCGTCATGACCCCAAATGCCAAGAGATTCCTCGGGACTCTTGGAGAAGCCAAAGTCTCGAGCCCTGGTGAAGAGCTGCTCGGCGCCGTCCATGGCGCGGGCAGCGAGCAACTCCTGGGTCCGGATGAGACCCAGCTCCGGTCCAAGCTCGGGGCCAATGAGGTTCTGCCCGCCGTCGCCCCGCGTCACCGAGAGGTACCCGGTCCGCAAAAGCATCCCCTGGGAAAGGAAAGCGAGCAGCCGGGTGTTCTCATCGTCGGGGTGGGCAGCGACATAGAGGACGCTCCCGACGACGAGCAGCCGGTCGAGAAGCCGCTCGAGCTGCGCGGCGTTGGGTTGAACTGGCCGCAGTGGAGGCTCGGCGGACGCCGTGGAGAGCATCAGGATGAGAGCCAAGGGGACAGCGGGGAGTCGGCGCATGCAATTGGAAGGTCGTGGGGGCACTGTTACGTTGGACCTTCGCATGGCTTTGGACTTTTTCGCTTCCTTCATTGCCGGGGAACCATCGGCGCTGGCGCTGCTGCCCGCGCGGCCGCTTGACGAGGAGGCGTGGGACAACGCCATGCGCCGCGCAGCGCGGCGGCGCGCCGCGGACGGACTGGTCGAGGAGCTGAGGCGACAGGCGAAAGGCCTCCCGGCCTCCCCGGCGCGTGACCGAAACCTGGACCTGCTGGCCCAGGCTGGAACGACTGTCGTCGTGACGGGCCAACAGACGGCACTCTTCCTCGGGCCGCTCTACACCCTACACAAAGCAGCCACCGTCGTGGCACGGGCCCGCTGGCTCTCTGAACGGAACGGACGCCCTTGCGTCCCGCTCTTCTGGCTGCAAACCGAAGACCACGACTGGGCGGAAGTTGCACGGGCGGAGCTGCTCCTGCCCGAGGGACGAAAGTCTTTCGAGCTCCCCGCCGAGACACCTGAACAGGCCCGTCTCTCGATGGCCCAGCGCACGCTACCGGCCGAGGTGGAAACCCTCACCGCCGCACTCGGTGACCTCCTGAAGGCCCTGCCGCACGGTGCGGCCGTGGCCGCTCTGGTCGCCCGGCACTACCGCGCTGGGACTTCCCCAGGCGCCGCCTTCGCCCGAGTGCTCACCGAGCTTTTCGCCGAGGAGGGTCTGGTGGTCCTCGACCCGAGGACGCCCGCCATGGCACGCCTCGCGGCACCCGTGCTGCGCCGCGCCATTACCGAGCAGGACACCATTTCGGCAGCGCTTCAGACACGAGCGCAGGCCCTGGCCGAGGCGGGCTTCACCGAGCAGGTGCACACCCGGCCTGACGCCTCGCTGGCCTTCTTCCATCCGCGCGGCGCCGAGGGCCCTCGGTACCGGCTACAGCGCGCAGGGTCCGGCTTCTGTACGCCCGCCGGTGAAGTCACCCGCCCCGAGCTGCTTGGCTGCCTGGAGTCCAACCCGCTCTGCTTCAGCACCTCCGCACTGCTACGCCCGCTGGTACAGGACACATTGCTTCCCACCGCCGCCTACGTGGGCGGCCCGGCCGAGTGCGCCTACTTCGCACAGCTCCCGCCGCTTTATGCGCTCTTCGAGCTCGAGCTTCCCTTGATTGCGCCGCGCGCGCGCCTGCGACTCTTGGATGCGCGGACACAGCGCCGGCTCCACCGCCTCGGACTTCGCCCCGAGGACACGGACCGCGCGCGGGAGGAAGTCGCGGCGCAAGTGCAGTCCCGGCCGGCATGGCTGCCGCCCTCGGAGTGGCTCCGGGCCCGTCTCCTCGGCCCCCTGGAACGCGAGCTGGAGGCGCTGCTTCCCCATGCCCGTGGCCTCGACCCGGGGCTGGAAAAGAGCGTCCGCAGGACGCGGGACCATGTCGCGTACGGAGTCGAGAAGCTGGTGCGGCGGCTCGAGCGGGCCGCCCTGGCCCGAGACCACGTCACGGCGGAACGTCTCGAGCGGCTTTTGACGGCCCTCCGCCCAGGGGGAGTGCCGCAAGAGCGAATCTACGCCTTCCCGCCGCTCGCGGCGGAGGTGGGGACCCGGGCTTTGGTCACCGGGCTGGTCGAGGCGGCGCGGCCACTCTCCGCCGAAGTGCGGAGCGTCAACTTGTGAAGCCGCTCAGGGTAGGCATCGCTTGCTTCCCGACCGTCGGCGGCAGCGGCGTCGCCGCCTCTCAGCTGGCGTTGACGCTCGCCGGCCGGGGCCACGCAGTCCACGTCTTCTCTTCGGGGGTGCCGGTGCGTCTTTCCAGCGCACGCAGTCCCTGCATCCTGCACCGCATCGAGCCCGTGACCCGACCGCCCCTCGAAAATGGGGTTTACGCGCTTGCGCTCGCCGGAGCGATGGCCAACGTGGCCTTGCGCGAAGGCCTCGACGTGCTTCATGCGCACTATGCGCTTCCGCACGCGGCGAGCGCGCTGCTGGCGCTGGAGATGGTCGCTGCGGGCGGAGGACGCCCGCCTCGGCTGGTAACAACGCTCCACGGAACCGACGTCACCGGCGTAGTCGGCGACGCCGCGCTCACCGCCATCACCCGGCATGCCGTGTTGCACAGCGACGCGGTGACGGCACCTTCGGCCTGGCTACGGCGAGCGGCGGTGAAGAACCTCTCCTTGCCGGAGACGACGCGTGTCGAGGTGGTGCCCAACTTCGTCGACCCCGAGGAGTTCCACCCTCACCCTGGAGACGGCCGGCCCGACGTGCGTCGGCTCTTCCCATCCCTCGCTTGGGACGGACCGGTCCCGCCGGCAGTGCTCATGCACGCTTCCAATTTTCGGGCAGTGAAGCGTGTGGGAGACGCGGTGCTCGCACTGGCCCAGGTCCTGCCGGCTCGGCCGGCGGTGTTGGTGCTCGCCGGTGACGGCCCCGAACGGGCGAGCGTGGAGAAGCTCGCGACTTCTCTCGGGCTCGCAGGCCACGTGGCCTTTCTCGGGGAACAGCTGGAGGTGGGCCGGCTGCTCTGCCAGGCGGACCTATTTCTCCTCCCCAGCGAGCAGGAGAGCTTTGGCCTTGCCGCGCTGGAGGCGCTGGCCTCCGGAGTGCCGGTGGTGGCCACCAACGTCGGTGGCTTGCCGGAGGTCGTCCGCCACGCCGAGACCGGCTGGTTGGTTCCATTGCACGACCCGACCGCGCTCGCGGCGGCGGTATTGGCGTTGCTCGCCGACGAGCCTCGGCGAGCGGCGATGGGGGTAGCAGCGCGCGCCGATGCGCTGGCGCGGTTCCGCCCGGAGCCCGTGGTCGCGCGCGTGGAAGGGCTGTACCGCGAGCTCCTGGCACGCTCAGGCTGAGCTACTTCTTCCAATCGGACATGGCCTTGGCCATCTCATCCGCATTGAAGTTCTTCGCGCTCTTGCCCAATTCCTGCGCGCGCTGAGCCATGGCCAGAGCCTCCTTTGGTCTGCCGGCAGCGGCGAGGAGCTCCGCCTTGGTCCACACGTTTTCCCACGCCTCCTTCAGCTTGATGGACTTGTCCGCTAGCTCCATCGCGTAGGAGGGTTCGAATTTTGCGTCGAGCAGATAGCGCGCCGCTCGGTTGTACGGACGCCAGTCGTCGGTCTTCAGCGCACGAACCTGACCGAGCACCGTGACTCGGGTGGCAAGCTCGAACTTCACACCGACTCGAACCGTGTCCCACTCCATGGCCAGCGTGCCACCGGAGTCGGTGAAGTCGAGAACGCTGTAGGCGAGCCGCTCCCGTGAGGGGATGGTGGTCGCCGTCGCCGGGACGCGCAGCACGTCCTGGGCAGCCTTGTAGCCGTCGCTGCCCCACAGGCTCGTGTCCTTGTTGAGGATGAACGTCCAGCCCGCCTTGGTCGGAAGAAGAAACAGCGCGTAGGTCCCGGCAGGAACTGCCTTGCCGCCAATGGTTGCCGGAGTGCTGAAAGTCACCTTGGTGCACTCATTGGCGCCAGCTCGCCAAACCTCGTCGTACGCTACGACGTCGCCCCAGATTTTTCGGCCCCGTACCGCGGGGCTGGAGTAGGCCACCGTCACGTCGGTGAGCCCGACGGTTTGCTTGATGGTGGCGTTGGGGCTGGGGCGCGGGAGGTCGACCTTGGGAGCCTCCTGCGCCGCAGCGGCGCCGGCCACGAGGCCCAGCGCGACGACTGCCAAGGCAACTCGAGACTGAAGAAACATGCGAACTCCTGGGGACGAGGGGGGGAACCCGGAAAGGGCGCGGACTGTACCCGGGTTCCAGGGGGGGCGCAGGGCGCCTTGAAGCAGGCGGCCGGGCGCTCGACTATTCGCACTCCGAAGGTAGCCTCGTTCGGACTGTTCAGCTGTTCCAAGGCCCACCACGAAACCAGAACCTGCGAAGCGTCGTCCGGGCGAGTCCTCACTCGGACTCGGGAAGACGCGCCGCCCTGTGGGGCGATGGTTGGTTCAGTGGGAGGTCTGCAGCGAAAGACTTTCTTGGTCCGACGCGTCCGAACCGTCGGACGGTCCTTGCGGCCGCTCGGCGCGAACCGTCGACGCCTTGCAATGCTACCCTCAGTGACGCTGAACAAGCCCGACACCAAGCGAGTTCACCACGTCCAGCGGTCACTGGTGCTCCTGGTGTCCGTGTTCGCGCTTTTGCTCTGTATCCTCTCCGTGCTGGCCACCCTCGGCATCGGCCTCCAGTCCACCGTGCGCGCTTACGTTGGCGGCGAAGGGCTCTGGTCCAAGGCCGAGAAGGACGCCATCATTGACCTCGCAGCCTACCTCCAGAGCGGCAAAGAAGAGGATTTCGAACGTTTCCACGACCATCTGCAGGTTCCAATGGGCGACCGACAGGCCCGAGAGTCGCTGGACGGTACCCATCCCGACTTTCCAGCCGCGAGGCATGGCCTGCTCGAGGGCCGCAACCATCCGGACGACGTCGACGCGATGATGAGATTCTTCCGGCGATTTCGCACCGTCCCGGAGCTGAACCATGCCATCTCCACTTGGGCCCAGGCGGATGAGGTCATCGTCGAGCTGCGCTCTCTGGCGGAGCGAATTCATGGCCGTGTTTCGGCCGGCTCACTCTCGGCGTCGGACCGCGACGCCTTCAGAGGTAACCTCTCGCAACTCAACGCGAGACTCACCACTTTGGAGGACGACTTCTCGAGCACACTCGGAGAGGCCGCTCGACGCGTGCACCGACTTCTGGTTGCCGCGATCATTGGCATCTCGATCATCCTGGTTGGCATCGGGACGTTAGCGACGCAACAAATTGCAGTATCTCTTTCCCGAAACGACGTTGCACTCCGAGCTTCCGAGCGGCGGTACCGCGATCTCTTCGAGCAGAGCCCGGCTGCGCTCTACCGGGCAAGCCTCGACGGTCGGCTCTTGGAATGCAATTCGGCCCTGGCTCGGTTGTTCGGCTACGCCTCTACGGACGACGTGCTCCAGGTGTCGACGTCGGACCTCTACCTAGATCTCCCCGACCGCGAGCCTTTTTTGAAGCATTCTCACGACCAACCGGTTCTCACCAACTACGAGGTTCGGCTCAAACGCCGAGACGGCACTCCGCTGTGGGGCCTCCTCAACGAGAGAATCATCCCCGGCGAGGGCATGGGTGAGGCGGTCCTGGAGGGTAGCCTCCTCGACATCACGGAGAGGAAAGAGGTCGAACAGGAGAGCCAATACCGCGCTTCGCATGACCCCCTCACCGAGCTTCCCAATCGGGGGCTGTTCAAGGACCGCCTGGCGCATGCCATCCATCACGCCAAGCGATGGAGCGAGACGGTCAGTGTGATGTTCGTTGATCTCGACTTCTTCAAGCGAGTCAACGACACCCTGGGCCATGCCGGCGGAGACGAGTTGCTGATTCAAGTGGGTCGACGGTTGACGGGTTTGGTCCGGGCCGAGGACACGGTGGCCAGGTTCGGAGGCGACGAGTTCATGCTCTTCCTGAGTCGATCGCGCTCCCCGGTCACTGGATTGGACGCCGTGGCGGCGAAGATTCTCCGAGCTTTCTCCGAGCCATTCACGATTCAAGGTCGTGAAGTCGCCGTCTCGGCCAGCGTGGGCATCAGCCATTACCCCGAGGATGGCGCGGACCCGGATGCTCTGGTGGCGAATGCAGACAAGGCGCTGTACCGCGCGAAGAAGCATGGACGGAACAATTTCCAATACTTTCAGAGCGAGTCCTAGGGTGGACGGCCTGGCCTCAGCGGCCGTGGGCTTGGGCGCTGCGGCAGTCGGGGCATAAGCCCTCGACCTGAACCCGCACCGCTCGGATTTCGAAGCCCTGAGCTTCCACAGCGCCGAAGCGGAAGGAGTCAAACCGCTGGTCGTAGAGGTCGAGGACCCGCTTGCAGCCGATACAAACCAAGTGATGATGGGGTTGCCCCGCGCCTGTTCCCGCGAGCGCCGCTTCGTAGCGTCCATGCTCGTGAAGGCTGTTCACGTCGCTGACCGCGCCGATGGCGCGCAGCGCCTCGAGGTTCTTGTAGACCGTCGCCAAGGACAGGCGTGGCAGACGGCGACGCACGGCCTGATGAATTTGCTCGGCACTTGGGTGCTCGCGCGAAGCGGCGAGCACGGCATAGATGGCGCGTCGCTGCTCGGTGACGAGCAACCCCTGCGCCCGGCAATGCGCGACGAAGGTGGCATCGTCGCTCGCCGCGCTTGCCCGACTGTGCTGAGAGGGTCGCGAGCTCCTCACCCTCAAGCCCTCTCGTCCAGGTCCGCTGCGAGCGAGCGGCGCACGCCCTCTGGCAGCGAAGTTCGATGCTGGTAGCTCGGATGGTCAACGACCAAGTGGGCCGGCTGGGCGAAGTCCAAGAGTATGCCCCTCGTCTCGGCCATCGGAAAGCGGACGTACTGCACTGCAGAAATGCGCTGGCCGTCGTCGCGGCCGGGGTCGAATCGCGCTGCCCTGCGCTCGCCGCGAAGCTCGAAAAAGAGATGGTGCGACAGCCCGCTCAGCTTCCGCAGCTCGGTGGCGACTTCGGGCTCGGGGCCAGTCAGCTCGAGCATCAGTGTGGCCGACAGTTCGTTTCGGTCAGGAAGCATCTCATTGAACCCCGCCAGTTCCTCGGCCACGGCCTCGGGCCCCGTGACACGCTCGGCCCGAAGAATCTCCTGGACTTGAAATTTCACGGTCAGTCGGTTCTCGAAAATCAATGTCATCACCGGCCCAACGTGGACCCGTCGGTGTTTCTTGGCGGCAATGACCTCCTGGCGAAACTGCTCCCGGACACCTTCGTAGAGGGCGGCCGGCCAGAGGTCTTGCACGGTCAGCGGTTGCATCACGGAATCTCCTGCGGGTCGTCGTTCGCCACCTGGTCTCGCCCGGGCTTTGGCGAGCGTTTGACGTCACCGAAGTATGCCCCATGCAGAAGTCGGACCGGATGAAAGGAGCGCCGACCAGTCTTCTGCGTCAGCTGCAAGCCAGCAAGGGGGCAGTCGCTCGAGACGACGTCGGGACTAGCACTCTCGACGGCGTTGGCTGCCTTCTCCGCCACCTTGAGTGACTCCTCGAAGAACTCGGTCTTCATTCCCCAGGTGCCGTCCATTCCGCAGCATCGGTCCACCATGGTCACGTCGGCACCCGCCCATTTGAGTAGGTCGCGCCCTCGGTATCCGAAATTCTGTACGCGGTTGTGACAGGCCACGTGGAATGCCACCTTTCCGAGCGGGGCCTTGAAGTCCTTGGGCAGCTTCTTGGCACGCGCCTGGTGAAGAAGAAAATCGCTCAAGTCCATCACCGCCGCGGCCAGCGCTTTGGAGTCTGGACCGGGCACCAACTCCGGGTACTCCGTCTTGAGCATCAGCGTGCAGCTGGGCCCCGGCGAGAGGACCTTCTTGCCAGCACGGACCGAACCTGACAGCAGAGCGATGTTCCTGCGGGCAAGCTCGCGCGCACCCTCCAGGTCGCCGCCATCGAGCTTCGGCATGCCGCAGCAGACCTGTTCCGGGCAATCCACCTTGCAGCCAGCGTGCTCGAGCACCTCGACGGCCGCTTTGCCAATCTCTGGGTCATTGTAGTTCACGAAGCAGGTGGCGAAGAGCGCGACGTCAGCCGTGGGCTCGGCCGGAACAGGGACTGGCGGCCGTCGGTTCCACCATCGGAGCAGACTCTGGGAGGCGTAGTCCGGAAGCTGACGGTCCTTGTGGACGCCGATGGTATTGTGCATCAGCAAACGGTTGAACGCGTTGTGCGCCGCCGCGTTAGCAATCGGCGCCACCTTGGTCATCAGCTTTCCCATGAAGTCCGTGGCGCCGAGGAATTTCTCGCGGAAGCCAACGCCCTCTTCCTGTGCCTCGTTGATCTTCGCTCGCGCCATCAGCCGCGGGAAGTCGACGGCAAACTCGTGCGGCGGAACATACGGGCATTTTGGATAGCAGAGCTTGCACTCGTAACAGAGGTCGACGACCTTCTTGTAATCCGCATCGCCGAGCAGCTCGACCGGGCTACTCGTCCCTACCTTCACGTCCTTCAGCTTCTCGGCGGCTTCGTATTCTTCAATCATCGGGGCGTCGCCGAGGTACTTGCCCTCGGCCTCTGACCGCTGCGGGTCGCGCTCATCGATGGTGTTGAGCATGACGCCAAACGACGGACACAGGTTGAAGCACAGCCGGCAGCCGTTGCAGATCTCGAAGACGCGGTGCAACTCCGTCTTGAGGTTGGCCTGGTCGAAGAAAAGCGGATTGTCGTACCGAAGTCCGTGCGGATCCGGCTCGACGGGTTTCTCGCCAACGACGGGAAGCTTCACCGGCTCCTCCTCACTGTCGCGAACCCACGCTCGACCCGCCGGTAAACCCGGCGGGGCGTGCGCGGCGAGGCTTGGCCAGGGCTGCTCAGCCCTCGGCCTGGACCTGCTGAAGGCCCTTCGCGAACCGGCCGGCGTGGGACTTCTCGGCCTTGGCCAGCGTCTCGAACCATTCTGCGATCTCGGCGAGCCCGTCATCGCGGGCCTGTTTGGCAAAACCCGGGTACATCTGGGTGTACTCGTACGTCTCGCCGACGACGGCGGCCTTGAGGTTCTTCGAGCTATCTCCAATCGGCTCGCCCGTGGCCGGGTCGCCGACCTCTTTGAGAAAGTCCAGATGGCCATGCGCATGGCCCGTCTCGCCCTCTGCAGTGTCACGGAAGAGACCGGCGATGTCCGGTCGGCCCTCCACATCGGCCTCCTTCGCGAAGTAGAGGTAGCGCCGATTCGCCTGACTCTCGCCGGCAAAGGCGGCTTTGAGATTCTCGTGTGTCTTGCTTCCCTTAAGACTGGCCATTGGGTCGTTCTCCTGTTGCTGCTGGTGTTCGAGCAGTTGGAGAATTATTCTCCAACTGCCCGGCAGTCAATACCCTTCCCTCCCGTGCGACGCCGGCCCATGGCCGGCGCGTCCGGCTGAGGCAAGATGAGCGCTCTCACACCTCGGCATCGGCCTCGATTTCCACGAGGGCCTCTTCGGACACGAGCGCTGCTTCGACCAGCGTGTTGGCGGGCTGAATGTGGCCGAAGCGTTCCCCATGCGCACGCGCCACGGACTCCCATAAGGCCACGTCGCGTACGAATACGCGCGTGCGTACGACGTCTTCGAGTCGCGCCCCGAGCGATTCGAGGGCTCCCTCCAGCTTGTCGATGACGAAGTGGGTCTGCGCCGCAGCGTCGCGCCCACCAATCGCGCGCTCCCTGTGGCTGGCAGTGGTCCCGGAGACACAGATGCGATTCCCTCGGCGAACCGCGCGGCTATAGCCGGCGAGCGACTCCCACGGCGTGCCGCTCAAGCAGATCGTTCGATCGCCATCCGCGCGCGTCGGGTAGGGCGGCGGGAACTCGTCGACGTGGTGACTCAGGTCGCCCGAAGCGGTGAGAAAGGGCGGCTTGCGGTACTCGTCGCCGCAGTCGCCGGGAATTGCCAGCAGTGTTGCCTGCGCTGCGGCGAGGGCACGCCGGTCGTCGTCGTCGAGCCTGAAGGAGAAGACACGGGCGTTGTCTTCGAAATGGGCACGCTCGCCCAGGCGCGCTCCCACGATGATGCCAGCCACCGCCGGCTCCTCGAGAATTGCTCGGCAGGCCACGTTGGCCATGGACACGCCGTGCTTTTTCGAGACGCCATGCGTCGCGCGCAAGACGCGCTGCAACGCCTCCCAGCCACCTGCGCCCTGCACGAAGCGCGCGTACTTCATGAGCGACCAGGTGGCCAGTTCCCTCTCCGACGGCGCGGGCCGCTCCAGCCACTTCTCCGTCAGGAACCCCCCAGCCAAGGTGCCATACGCGAGCAGCTGCACGCCGCGCTCGCGGCAGAGTGCGGACATCCGCCCCCGCGCGCGCTGGTCGATGAGCGAGAACGACAATTGGTTGGACACCACTCGAAATCCGCTGCTGAGCGCGATGCGCAGGTGCGAAGTGTCGAAGTTGGCGAGCCCCAGATGCGCAATCCTCCCCTCTTCCTGGAGTTCCTGAAGGAAGACGAGGCAGTCGAGCCAACTCGGGCTGCTGAAGCGCCAGGCGTGCAACTGCAGCAGGTCGATACGGCTCGCCTTGAGGCGGTCGAGCGCACGCTGGACAGCCGCGCGCACTTGCTCCCGGGTTACGGGGCCCGGTTTGGGAACCCACTTGGTGAACAGCTGGATGCCTTCCGTTGCGGCGCTCTGAGGCACGGCCGCCCGGCTGGCACTGAAGCGACCTGCCACCTCCTCCGCCGAGCCATAGTGGTCCGCCATGTCGAAGGTGGTGAACCCCGCTTCGGCGTAGGCACTCATCGCGCCTGCCGCCGCGTCCAGGTCCACGGTCCGTCCATCGCGCTCCATGTCGGCGAGTTGCCATAGGCCGGTGACCAAGCGGGAGATGGTCAGCCCAGGAGCAAGTTCGCGCCGTTCCACGCCAAGGGTCATCGGGGCAGCAGCCTATTCCGGCGGGAGGGTAGCGAAGATGGCGTCGACGTTCACGCCCCGACGACGGAGCGCCCCCACTTCACGGGCGTAGACCGCACTGCCCAGTGCCATCACCAGAAGCCACAGGGGTGTGCTGCGGAAGTACCAGGCAGAGGGGGCGGTGAGGTCCTTGAGCGTATGCACGGCCAGAAGACTCCCGAGGAGCGCGATTCCGGCCACCGACAGGATGAGCTGTGCGCCGCGGCGGCGAACGACACGCACCTCACGAGCGAGCGCAGGATTTCGCCGGGGAAGCGCCAAGACCGAGCAGCACATCAAGATGAACGTGACCAACATGGAAGTCACCAGGATGTCGACGCCGAGGAAGAAATCCCCGGCCAGGTGACTCCCGAGGATTCCGAGAGAGGCCATTCCGGCACTGGCGAGAATCGCGACGTACGGAGTCCGGAAACGAGGGTGCACCGCCGCCACGGCACGAGGAAAGATGCCATCCTCCGCCCAGGCGAACATCAATCGCGAGACTCCGAGCAGCATCGCCGGCAGGTCCTTGGCCAGCGCCACCGCCGCGCCGGCCACGATGGCAATCCTGAGAGGCACTGGAAGTAAGATGCCGAGGAGCCCCGGCGCGGAAATGTCGTGACGAAGCGCCTCCTGCTGTACCAATTGCCAGGGCACGGCGTGATACACGGCCGCGGCAAACAGCATGTAGAACACCGTGACGATGCCAATCGACAGTCCGATGGCCAGCGGCAACGTCCGAGCCGGGTCCTTCGCCTCGCCGCCTACCTGGGCGATGGAATCGAAGCCGATGAAACTGGAAAAGAGCAACGCAGTCGCGCTGACGAAGGTCCGCAGCGGGTCTGCCACGAGAGGAGCAGATGCGGCACGCCCCACACCGGCGGCCCGCTCGTAGTCCTCGGGTCCAAACCAAAATCCGGCCACGATGACCAGACCGCCGAGCAGGAAGGTCAACCCCAGCAGGGGCACCAGGACCCGCTGGTAGGATTTGACGCCGCGCAGGTTCACGAATGTGAAGGTCCACAACACGAGAAGTGGAAGCACCAGGCGCACGGTCCCCGTCTCCAGAAAGGCGGCGGCGCCCGCGGCCCCTCCCGCCAGCGCAACGTCGCGAAGGAAGGGGACCAGGAGGTAGCTCACCACTCCGATGGCCACGCACAACGAGAACCACTGCGAGAAGCTAGCGATGAAGCCGAGGTAGGGATTCAGCGCGCGGCTTGCAAAGACGTAGCTTCCACCCGTCCGCGGCATCGCCGAGGCCAGGACGGCATAGGCCAGTCCGGCCAAGACCGCAGGAATTGCTGCGGCCAAATACGCCAGCAGCACGTGGGGACCGATTCCGGGCACGTGGCGCTGAATCATAAAGGGAATCACGTTGATTCCCGCGCCGACCATTGAAGCGATGCCAGTGGCGGTGAGCCCGACCAAGCCCATCTCTCGCGCGAGGCCAGGACGCATTCGGTTCACTCTGCACAACGGCGATCCAGCGAGCAAGCGATTTGCTCCCTGTGCCGCGGCAGATCGAGTTCCGAGTGACGTCGGTTCTCCTTGTCACGTCGCGCCTGACAGCGGAACATCACCCGATGCAGATCGGGCTGACTCCTCTCTTCGCACTGGCGACACTCTCGTCCCAACTGGCCCCGTCCGGGGCGCGTGCCGAGGCGCCGCCTCCGCTCACCGTGGCGCGCATCGTCTCTCGCTCACCGTCGCTGTTCGGAACCGCACCTAGCTCTCCGGCATGGTCACCCGATGGAAAAATGCTCGCCTTCCTGTGGAACGACCAGGCGATGCCGGCGCGAGACATCTGGCTGGTGGACCGCGACGCCTCAGCGCTGCGCCGCCTCACCTCCGCAACCATCGGCAGCGGCAGCGCAGTGTCAGAGTTCGTCTGGGAGTCCGCTAACTCTCTGCTTTACCTCTCGGGCGGCGAAGTCCATCGCATCGCTCCGGCCGGAGGTGGCGCACACACGCTCACCCGCGGCGGAGAGGAGAAGGTCGGCCTCTCTGTGTCTCCGGACGGGCGCACGGTCGCATTCCTTCAGGACGGCGACCTGTGGCTCTTCCCGGCTGTAGGAGGTGCCCCCGTCCAGGCGACGCACGTCGGGGTAAAGCCGATTGGGAAGGTCCCGCTCGGCACCTACTACCACCCCGATGTCGAGATTGGCGGTGCGGACTGGGGGGACAACACCGCCTACGCGTGGTCACCCGACAGCAAGCTCATCGCCGTCCACTACGTCGACCGGCGAAACGTTCGCCGATTTCCCATCCCCTACTATTTGACGCCCGACGCCATCCTCAATGAGCTCCGCCGGGGAGCGCCAGGCGACGTAAATGAGGTACGGACGGTTGGCCTCCTCGACATCGCAACGCGCGAGCTGCGCCTCCTCGACCTGCCCAATGCTTCGGGTTCACGCATCGTGGGCTTCGCCTGGTCGCCGCGAGGACCGCTCCTCATCGACCGGGAAACCGACAACTCGGTTGATCGGACCCTCACGCTCTTCGACCCTCACACCCGAGCCCTGCGCGACGTCTGGACCGACCATGGCGAGAACCGCATCTACAACAGCGTGGCCTCCGCCTGGCATCCGGACGGCGTGCGCATTCTTCTCACCGGCGACCTCGACGACCGCTACCGCCTTTACCTCCTCACACCGGGCGATGCCCATCCGAAGCCGTTGACCGAAGGACCCTACGACGTCGACGGCGCGGCCATCGCTGAACCCGGCTCGGCGTACGTCTACTACGTCTCGTCCGAACCAGTGGCCGAAGAGCGCCACGTGTGGCGTATTCCGGCGGAGGGAGGAAAGGCTGAGCGCATCAGCACGCTCGCCGGCCTCAACACTCCATTCGTCTCGCCCGATGGACACAAGGTGGCGCTGCTCCACAGCGATGACCGCACTCCGATGGAGCTGTACGTGGGCGAGCGACGGATTACCCATTCTCCACCGCCCGACTTCGGCCGCATCCAATGGGCGAAGGTGCGCTACGCGAGTTTCAGAGGAAGCACTGCTGGAATCGACCTGCACGTGCGCATCTTCGAACCACCCAGCCTCGACCAGACCAAACGCTACCCTGTCATTTTCGGGCCCGTTTACACGAACACCGTTCGAAACCGTTGGGATGGCCGCTGGGAGGGACTCGTTCAATTGCTCGTGCAGCGAGGGTACATCCTGGTGCAGGTCGACTCGCGGGGCAGCACCGGGTACGGCCGGGCATTCCGCGAGAAGTTCCTCTCGCAATGGGGAGGTTCCGATCTCGATGACTACCAGGACGCGGTCGGCTACATGAAGTCCCTGCCGTACGTCGACCCAGAGCGCGTCGGCATCTTCGGCAGCAGCTATGGTGGCCTCATCACTGTCTTCGCGCTGTTCAAGAAGCCCGGGCTCTTCACCGCTGGTGTTGCAGCCGCGCCCGCGACAGACCCGCGCTACTTCGGCAGCGACGACGTGGCCGTCGCACGAACACCTCAGACGAATCCCGAGGTTTTTGAAAAAGGCCGCGCGGCGCAATACGCGAAGAACCTGCGCGATCATCTACTCATCATCCACGGTATGGCCGACGACGTCGTGCCGTTCCAGACGTCGGTGATGCTGGCAGACGAACTGGTGCGTCAGCACAAGGACTTCGACTTCGCCTTCACGCCAACGGCCACGCACCGCTGGGCCGCCCGGGACGACGACGCCATTTACCTGTACGGGAAGCTCATTGCCCATTTCGACCGGTGGCTTGGTCCTGGTCCACGCCCGGCGCTCGGGAGCAAGCAGTGATCGCCCTTGTCCTGGCAGTCGTCGCGACGGCATCACCTCCCTGCCCTCCCTTTGAGGAGGTGGCCGCGCGTGTCTGGGAGTTCCGCGCGCGCACGATGCCATTCTCCGCCGACGACATCCCCCGGATGGAACGGCCGGCCGGCATGGTCCGTTCCTGGTCCAGAGCAACTGTGGACCAACAGCGCGTCCAAGTCGGGGCACTTGCCACGTGCCTGAAGGTGGCGACGGCGGACGAAGCGGCATGGCCACTTGCCAGGCGCGTTGATGTTCGCCTCATACGTTCGGCACTCGCGCGCGTGCATTGGGAGCTGGACGTGAACCGCCGCTGGGAGCGCGACCCGGGGTTTTACCTCGACCAGGCGCTCACTCCCGTCCTGGAACTGCTCACCGAACCGGCACCCATCAACGCCACTCGTGCACATGAGCTGGTCGCCCGCCTGCGCAACATCCCGGCGCTGTTGCAGGACGGAGAAGCCAACCTACAGGTCGGAGGGGTGCAGCTCTTCGCGCAACTCGCCTTGGCTAAGCTCACCGACATCCGACGGACACTCCAGCGAGTCGAGGTGGGGGTCGAGCCCCTTCTCCCGAAAGAGGCAAGCCGGAGCGACTTCTCCAGCTCTATTGGCGCGGCCGCCGATGCGCTGGAGTCCTTCCGAAGTTGGCTCACTCAGCACATGTCCTCGATGAGCGGTAAGGCCTGTGTTGGCCGCTCGGCTTACGTCTTCTTCCTCCAGCAGGTGGCGCTGATTCCGTATACCCCCGAGCAACTACTCTCGATGGCAGAGCAGGAGTGGGATCGTTCGGTCGCCGCTGAAACGTTGGAGTTGCAGCGCAACGCCGGCGTCCCGCCGCTCTCGTACTTCACTTCCATTGAGCTCCAAATCGCGCGCTATCAGCAGGATGAAGCCTCCATTCGTAAGTTTCTCGAAAGCCACGCCATCCTCACTGTGCCGACGGATCTGCCCCATTTCACGGTTCATCCGATTCCGGATTACCTCAATGCGCTCGGGGATTTTGGGGAGCAGGACTGGTTCACTGGGCCCTCGACGCTCACCCAAGACGGCGTGCGGTGGCTCTACCCTCCCTCTCCGAAACTCGGCTATTTCGGCAGGTCGGGCGCACTGGATCCGCGGCCCCTCATTACCCACGAGGGCATCCCGGGGCACTACTTCCAGCTCGCTCTCTCGGGGAGACATCCTGACCCGATTCGGCGCCACTACTACGATTCGGGTCCCAACGAGGGCCTCGGATTCTACGCCGAGGAGATGATGATGCAGGCCGGCCTCTATGACACCAGTCCGCGCACACGCGAACTCGTGTGGGGCATGAGCCGACTGCGCGCCGCCCGTGTCACCGTCGACGTCAAGCTTGCTCTTGGCGAGCTAACTCTGGCGCAGGCGGCAGAATACCTATCGCAGCGCGGCCCGATGGATGCACGCACGGCGCACGCCGAAGCCTCCGAATTCTCAGTCCAGCCAGGCCAGGCCATGACGTACCAAATCGGGAAGCTACAGATCGAGAAGCTGCTCGCAGAGACTCGGCTTCGCCAGGGAGATGCGTTCTCGCTCCGCCGATTCGATGACACGGTGTGGCTGAACGGCAACGTCCCACTGGCACTGCAGCGCTGGGAGCTTCTGGGGGTCGACGACGAGGTGCGCGCGCTCGATGTCGCGACTAGCCAGCCACCGGTTCAGCGGTCCTCCGAATGAGTCGTTGCGCTCTCAATGAGAGGGCGCGCTGGCTACAGGACGAATACCAGCCCCACCGAGAAGGCACCCTGGACACACGGAATGCCTGCGCCGACGACCAGCGCCGCTCCTCCGTTACCGGCATAGAAGCCGCCATTGGTGACGTAGACCGGCGCGAGGAGCCTTGCCTGGAGCACCACCGCTAGCTTTTCAATGAGGAAGAACCTCACCCCGGCGCCCAGCGTAAAGGCCAGTCGCCAGGTGTCATGGACCGAGAATAGCTGGCCGTTTTCGAGACGGAGGGGTCCGGGCAGAAGAAGCACCGCCCCGACGGTCACGTCTCCGAAGCACTCGAAATCCCCGCACCGGATGGTCTTGGTGATACCCGCCTGAAAGTAGTTGATGTTCAGATGGTTCGGGACGCTGCTCGCCGCGGGGCCGGCCGCAGCGATGAAGTGCGCGTGGGTGCTGGAAATGGTCCACAAAGCCTGCAGCTCGAACTCCGGGTCCACCGAAAGGGTGACCGCGGCGCCGTAAGTGGGCGCTGGGTCCACCTGAATGATTCCTCCAGCCGACGAGGCATCTCCAGTAAACTGGTAGCCAGCCCAGCCGCTCAGTCTGACCGGTCCACGGCTCTCCACGGGGTCCGCACGGACGGTCAGTGGTGACCAACCCAACGCAATCGCGACGGCCATGAGCACACCGGACCGCGACCTCGTGCCTCGCTTGGCCTTGCAGCGCACTGAGGCTCAGAGCCTAGCTCAACATTTACCGTACGCCCGTTTTCATCAACGAGTTCGGGCCACGCACGATGATGGATGCTGGCGACGACCCAACCGTGTTCCGTCCCGGGCGAGCCGTGCTAGAGGAAATGTCCGGTCAGAGGCCCTGATGGATCAGCCATCGACACTCCATCCCGTGCACAAGGCTGCGGCATTTCCGACGATTCTGTGGGGCGGCCTGGTTTGCGGCATCCTGGACATCACCGCCGCAATTCTTGTCTACGGCTCCTTCGGACTGAAGCCCGTGCGCCTATTACAAGGAATTGCCGGCGGACTGCTCGGACCACGGAGCTATGACGGTGGGCTCGCTACTGGTTTCGTAGGTCTTCTTTGCCATTTTACCATCGCGTTCGTGGCCGCCGCCGTCTACGTCGCCGTGAGCCGAAGAATGGCTCTTCTGCTGCAGTACCCAATCGCTTCGGGTGTCTTGTACGGCGCTGCCGTCTACTTCTTTATGAATCAAAACGTTATCCCGCTCTCGAGGGCGACGAAGTATCCGGTTTCGATGGAGATGATGCTCATCGGCGTCGTCATCCATATTTGCTGTGTAGGGCTTCCCATAGCTCTCACGGCGCGCTGGGTTTCGACCGAATAGCGCCGCTGGCTGTGGTGGCGGACGTTGGCTTCGGCGCGAAACTCCAGAGCCGTTTTTCTAAACTTCGGCTATGCTACTCGCGTGCAACGCACCCGTTGCGTTTGAGACCGGCGTCCGTGCCTTATTCACGCCAAGGCCTCATACACTGGCCGGCAGGCCAAATTGCTCACTCACCGGGTGAAGGGTGAGAGGCCTGGCCCTAGCTGTTCGAGGCATTCAACGGTCGCTAGAGGCGACGTCATCCAGGCCTTTTGGGAAGTTAACTCGCTATGACGGAGAATTCTGAAACCGGAGTCGTGGGAGTCCCCTCAACGCTTACCCCACTCGTTGTCGATCGCACGACCTGCCAAGACTACTCCCTTTCGTCGCGCCTGGAATGGCTCGAGACGAACGGGACGGGTGCCTTCGCCATGGGGACGGTCTCGGGGGCGAACACCCGCCGCTACCACGGACTTCTGGTTGCCTCGCTCCAACCACCAGCAGAGCGGGTGGTCACCCTCTCCCGGCTGGAGGAGACCGTGCTCGGGCCGGAAGGCGAGACGCCGCTCGCCACGAACCAGTACCCAGGGGCGCTCCACCCGACGGGTTTTCGACTTCTCGAGATGTTTCGCCTCGACCCCTGCCCAACATGGATTTTCCAGGTGGGGGACGTCCGCGTCGAGCGCCGGCTATTTCTCCTTCGTGGGCAACAGAGTGTGGTGATTCTCTACCGCAGCGATGGTCCCGTGAGGATGCGAGTCGACCCGCTCCTCGCCTTCCGCGACTACCACGCGCTCAACCATCGCAACACCCTGCTCAACGCGACGGTAGTCGAGGAGACGACGAGCGACGTGCGCCGGTTGAGCTTTAGGCCGTACGCCGGCCTCCCGTCCCTCTTCCTGTATCACCCGGGGGAGCAGTTTCTTTCTGCGCCAATGTGGCATGAGAACCTCGAGTACCTCGAGGAACTCGACCGCGGCCTCGACTTCCGCGAAGACCTCTTCCTGCCAGGCAGCTTCGTGCTCGACTTCGCGCCACAGCGACCCGCGTGGCTGGTGGCCACGCTGGACGCGGCCGCGAGGATGGACGGCCCAGCAGTGCGGAAGCTCGAGGAGGCAATGCTCGCTGAGCGCCGGTCAATCAGAGACCCTGTGACTGCACGCCTAGCTTCGGCTGCTCAGCAGTTTTCGGTAGTCCGGTCCGACGGTTCGCCCACCATCATCGCCGGGTACCCATGGTTCACCGACTGGGGGCGGGACACAATGATTGCCCTGCCCGGGCTGCTGCTGGTGACCGGCAGACTGGCAGAGGGTCGCCGCGTGCTGGAGGGATTCCTCCGCTACCTCGATGGCGGCCTGGTCCCTAACCGGTTTCCCGACCGTGAGGGCCCTGCGGAATACAACACCGTTGACGCGACACTTTGGATGTTTCAGGCGGTTCGTGCCTACCTCGGCGCAAGTGGGGACCCCGGTTTCCTTGGCGACGTTTTCTACCCAGCAGCTCGCGGCATCCTTGAGGCCCACTTCCGCGGGACACACCACGGAATTCACGTCGACCCCGCGGATGGACTTCTCGTGGCCGGCGGTCCAGGCACAAACCTCACCTGGATGGATGCCCGCGTCGACGGGCAACCGGTGACACCGCGCCACGGCAAGCCGGTGGAGGTGAATGCGCTCTGGTACAACGCACTCCGGCTCATGGAGGGTTGGGCCAGCGCGTTGGGCGATGCGCCACAGGCGTCGAGGTATGGTGGACTCGCCCATCGGGCGGCGGTCTCCTTCGACCGCCTCTTTTGGAACCCCGCGAAAGAATGCCTCTACGATGTAATTCTTCCCGAGGGGCCCGATGGCCGGCTTCGCCCGAACCAACTTCTGGCATTGAGCCTCCCCTTCCCGCTCCTGGACGAAGAGCAGCGCCAGTCCGTCCTGCGCCGGGTGGAGTCCGAGCTGCTCACGCCGGTGGGCCTTCGCACGCTGGCGCGAGGCGAGCCGGGCTATGAACCTCACTACCGTGGCGGCCCGGCCCAACGCGACGCCGCCTACCACCAGGGCCTGGTCTGGCCCTGGTTGCTCGGTCCCTTCGTGGACGCTTACCTCGCCGTTCGCGGCAACCGGCGCGAGACGCGCAACAACTGCGTGGCCTTGCTGCGCGGGCTGGAGGCGCACCTGGTCGGCCAGGGATGCCTGGGTACAGTCTCGGAGTGCTTCGAGGCGGAGTTGCCCTTTCGCCCGGTCGGTGCCCCGGCGCAGGCGTGGAGCGTCGGCGAACTGCTCCGTCTCCAAGCTCAGGTCCTCCTGGAGCCTGCCAGCGACGCTGGGGCGGCGCTGCGTGGCCGTGAGACTTGAAGCCAAAGTCGGCCGCACTGAGTAAGGAAAATCGAATACGTTGGTGCGTATCGTGGCCGGCCACTTTGGGCTGACCCCGCCTCAAGGAGCTACATCCTGTCGCCCCTGATGGTTGCCGCACTACTGCTGACAGCCGCCGAGCCGCGACCAACGGTGCAGTCGGCACTAGCTGCACTACACCGTGTCGTCCGATTCGAGCGGGTCGCTATCTCTCCAGACGGTCAGCGTGTGGCATGGGTCGAGGCCGCTCCAACACCCGACGGTCCATCCGGCACCCTCCGCATTCTCCGAGTCGCGGACCGGTCGGCTTCGCAGGCAGCGCGTGTTACCGCGGGGCACGACGGGGCAGTTCACGAGGAGGACGAGCCGGTCTTTTCGCCCGACGGACTGCAACTCGCGTTCCTCTCGGACGCCGAGCACTCCGGACAGCCGCAGCTCTACGTGGCTGCTCTGAAGAGCGGCGCCATCCGCCAGCTCACCCATGCCATCGGACACCTCGAATCCCCGCGTTGGTCGCCGGATGGCAAGCAGCTCTCCGTCCTCTACCTCGAGGGAGCAGTGGATGCGCTGGGCCCACTCGGGCCGAGTCCGCGCGAGACGGGCGTCATCGAAGAGGAAGTTCATGAGCAGCGCATCGCCCTCATCTCGGCAGACGGGGGCGAATTGACGCCGGTCTCACCGGCAGACCTATTCATCTACGAATATGCTTGGAGCCCGGACGGGACCCGCTTCGTCGCGACCGGGTCGCACGGGATGGGAGACGACAATTGGTGGGCGGCGGATCTCTTTCTCGTCCCTAGGGCGGCAGGAGCCGCGGTCTTGCTGCACCATCCATCGCTTCAGATCTGCGAGCCAACCTGGAGTCCAGACGGCACCCGCGTGGCATTCATCGAGGGCCTGATGAGCGATGCCGGGGCCAACGGTGGCGACGTCTTCGTGGTCCCCGTCGCGGGGGGGAGCGCGCGCAATGTGACGCGCGGCATGCGAGCCTCGGCAACCCAGTTGAACTGGACCGAGCCGAGCGGGTTGGTGGCCGCTGCGGTCATCGGCGGTGATGCCGCATTCCTGCGGGTGGATCCGGGGGGTGCCAGGCACCCTGTCACGCTCTGGCAGGCCAGCGAAACGGTGACCCGGCATTGGGGAGTCTCTGCCGACTTTAGTCGGGATGGGACCAGCACCGCGGTAGTACGCACCTCGGCCCTTCAGGCCCCGGAGGTTTATGCCGGGCCGCTCGGTGCATGGACCCGTGTTTCTGCCGCAAACCAAGGAGTGCGGAGTCCGGTCTCCGCGGTGAAGAGCATGACCTGGTCGAGCGAAGGCCGCGACGTGCAGGGCTGGCTTCTTCTTCCAGCGCCCACGACACCGGGCGAACTGGCACCCCTCGTCGTCTGGGTGCACGGTGGGCCCGCATCCGTAGTCACCAACGAGTTCACCACGGACGTGCTTTTGATGGTGACTCAGGGCTACGCGGTCTTCCGTCCCAACCCCCGAGGAAGCTTTGGCCAGGGCGAATCATTCGCTCGCGCGAACGTGAAGGACTTCGGCCGGGGAGACCTGCGAGACATCCTGAGTGGATTGGACCGGGTGGAGAGCAGTGAACCAGTGGACCGAACACGGGTGGGGATCACCGGCCACAGCTACGGCGGCTACATGACAATGTTTGCAGTCACGCAGACCTCGCGTTTCAAGGCTGCGATTGCTGGTGCAGGGATCGCCAACTGGCAGAGCTACTACGGCCAGAACAAGATTGATAAGTGGATGCTCCCGTACTTCGGGGCAAGTGTGTACGCGGATCCGGCCGTCTACGCCCGGAGCTCGCCAATCACCTACATCACCCGAGTGAAAACGCCGACGCTAATCCTTGTCGGAGAGCGAGACGCTGAGTGCCCGGCTCCGCAGAGCTACGAATTTTGGCATGCCCTCAAGACCCTGGACGTTCCGAATCAGCTGGTGGTCTACGCCGACGAGGGTCACCATTTCCGGAACCCGGCACACGTGTTGGACCGCGCGCAGCGCGAGGTTGCCTGGTTTGATCGCTACCTTAAAGGAATCCCTGCCCCGCCCATGCGCTGACTCGGACGCAGGTTATCGACCAGCATCAGAACTGTAGCTGGGTGCGAGACCAGTTCCGCTTGCTGTCGTCCGAGCGGCGTTTACGGTCATCGAGTTTCCGGGGCCCTGCGTGGCACTCGATGGGAGCGCTTGGGTAGCGCCCGGCGCATAGCCCGGCGGCGTGACCGGTTGAGGCGTACCCTGCGGCACAACAGGAGGGGACCCCGGCGTGAACTGCTGTGGCGCCGCTGGTGTGTTCACGGGAGCGGAGCCCGGTGTCGTTTGCTGTGGCGTCCCAGGGGTAGTCACGGGCGCCGAACCGGGCGTGGATTGCTGAGGCGTCCCTGGCGTGTTTACGGGAATGGAGCCAGGCGTCGCCTGCGGTGACGTCCCCGTGGTGGCGACGGGAACGACTCCGGGCGGGGTCACCGAGGGTGGCGAGTTCCCGGGAGCATTGCTCGGCATCGAAGGAGGCGACGCCGGCGACTGTGCAAGCAAAACGCGCGTGGCCAAAGTTCCAGGTGCCATCAGCACGGAACTAATCGTCACCAGGATCGCAGTGCTCGTCATCGGCTGTCTCCACCCGGGTGCAATCTGAACGCCAGCTTGGACAAACGCGGTGCTCGGGCGCAGCCGCGGACTCCATTCGGAACTCTAGTGCTTCGATCCAGGCTTGCGCCGCACTTTGATGCCAGCTTTTCGAGCTTTGGATAGGCCGATCGCGATGGCCTGCTTCTTGGTCATTCGACCATGCTTTTCGGATCTCTTGTGGTGCATCTCCTCCCGTACGAAGGCCCCAGCTTGGGTAGATGCCTTGTCCCCGCGCCGTTTGGACGCCGTCGCGCGGCGCCGGGTTGCGGTTTCAGGCATGGTCGTCCTCCGTTTCGATTTCAAATTCAGCGACTTGCCAATCGACATCAATCTCCACGTCGACATCGACATCGATGTCGATGTCGACGTCCATTGACTCGGCGGCCCGGAAGACGGGGGCGGCGCGGAGGACCTCTCCAGATTCCTGAGCTGTTGTCATAGGCTGAACGCTCCGATCCTGCGACTTGCCAACTGCATGAATGAGGCCAGGCCTCCATCCGGTCGCACTCTCGGGACTCCCGCGACTCCCGCGGCACGCTCTGATGGCCTCCGCTTCATCGGCACAGGGGCCTCCTGTCAGGCGGGTAACCCTTCTGAAGCCACAACTCCTCAGCTAGTCATAGGGCCGCCGTTTCGAAACCCCCGCGCTCGGACGGACTCCGAATCGTCGCCCAGGGCAACCCGTTCTCCCCAAGGATGGGGAAGCGTTTCCTGCGGCTCGGCCCGGGCTGCCCTCGGTCGACTAGCGGCTAAGAGAGCTCGGAGATCGGCAAGAACCGGGGTGCGCGACCACACCGCGGCAGTCCGCCTCGGTGGGGCATTTCACGACAGACCCGTGAGTCACCCCGCTCTTGCACCGCGAACGGCATCGCCGTCTTCTCGCCCGTGCGCGCGCTGGCCAGGAAGACGGTCGCGTTCAAGACACGACAAGCGTTTGGCTGAGAAGCTCGCCGACCGGCGATCGGTCTCCATTCCGATAAAGTTCGCGATGCCCAGCCCTCACCCCGTGCCATCAATGTTCTTCGTCTCATCGGTGGATTGCCGGCGCTCGACGACACCGACTGATTATCGGTCGCTTGGCAGGCGGCCTTCGGGAATTTGTCCGGCTCCGGGCTCGAGCTGCGCACGACGGATCAGCCAGGCACCTGCAACGCAGACAACTCCACCGAACACGGAGAGCATCGCCACGTGTTCTCCGCGTACGACGACACCAAGCACGAGCGCCACTGCCGGGATGAGGAAGGCCGTAGCTGAGGCGCGCGTAGCTCCAACCCGGCCCGCGGCGATCGACAGCAGGACATAGGCGATGCCCGTTCCAAGCGCGCCAAGCGCAAGGAGGGCCAGCAGCGGACCTGCGGTCCAACGCGCACGCACAAGGTCGGGAATACCGAGGGGCGCGGTCAAGACGAGTCCCACGAGTTGGGCTCGCCAGATAACTCGGAGCGCGCCATTCCGCTGCTGGAGCGGACGGGCAAGGTTGAGGGCGAAACCGTAGGGAGGCCACCGCGGCCAGAATGAGCAGGACGCCGTCGACACTACTGCGGCCTTCGCCAAGCGAGGGCCACGCGATGAGCACCGTGCCCCCCAACCCGACGGCCAGACCTGCCGCCACGGCTCGCGATGGCGCGCGTCGAGTGAGGCCCGCTGCCACAATGGCCGTGAAGAGGGGGATTGCCCCGTTCAGCATTCCGGTGAGCGCCGAGGAGACGCGCTGCTCGGCCAAGGGGAACATGCTCAGGGGAAAGGCGAGCCAAAGCACACCGAGCAAGGCGATGCCCGGCCAGTCGGAGCGGGCCACCGACCCGCGCGCTGATGGAATGAGCCCGAGCGTGAGAATCCGATGAGAATTCGCGTG
>Ga0302325_10000642_pt1 | contig 94116 bp, 82 predicted proteins | sample Palsa_T0_2_FD_201948 | JGI IMG/M metagenome (GOLD analysis project Ga0302325, IMG submission 201948) | Peat permafrost microbial communities from Stordalen Mire near Abisko, Sweden - Palsa_T0_2 | ecosystem: Environmental > Terrestrial > Soil > Palsa > Peat permafrost | place: Sweden: Abisko...
TCGGCACCAGCACCAACAATCTCGAAAAGCTCGGCATGGCGGTGGAGATGGACGACGCCTGCCTCGGCTTGGCGTGCAGCGAATTGACGTCGCCGCCGCATTGGGCCTGCGTGCGCAACATGTCCGACCCGTGCATCAACGGCAAGCTGGACGACAAACAGCAGGAGAATTGCGCCGAGTACTACTACACCAAGTTCGGCTACTGGACGACGGTGATGAGCGCTTTGACGACGTGGGCGATTATCACCGGATTATAGAAAGGCGCGCTGAAAGCAGTGCAGAGCCGCGAGGGCGCCGGCGTTTAGTTACCGGCAGGAGTGCTTTTAAGCCTCTCCGGCGCCGCTGGAGCGAGCGATTTTAGCGTCGGGCCGGAAGGAGCGAAGAACGTCGTGCCGGTGCGCGGCGTCGAGAAATCGAGTAGCCGGTCGTATGCACTTGGCGGATCGCCGATGTACATGCGTTGTAGCATCTTCTCAATCACCCAGAGATATCGAGAATAGCCGATGAAATAGGTACCAAACTCTCCTTGTCCCGGACGACCAAACGGCATGTTGTCACGCAATATGTCGTATTCGTTGCCGGCGGCGTCGACGATGGTCGCCAGCGATTTGTGCGATTTGCGCGGCGCGTCATCGTCATCGATCTCAACATTGTCCATCTTCGTGCGACCGATGATTTGCTCCTGGAGCGGCGTTGGGACCTGCGCCCACGCGCTGAGATCGTGCAGATATTTCTGAACGACGACATAGCTGCCCCCGACGAAGTCCGGGTCTTCATCGCCGACAAGTGCCGAGGCCGCCAGATCGAGGCCCGTCGGGTTGGCCGTGCCGTCGACAAAGCCGAGAAGGTCGCGCGCGTCAAAATAGCGGAAACCTGAAACTTCATCGACGACGTTCACGGCGGCGCCGAGACCGCCGAGCAGAAGACGTTCAAATTCAAAGCATAGATCGGGTCGGTCGGATCGGATATGGAAGAGAAGATCGCCCGGCGTTGACGGTGCCACATGGACCGGCCCCTTGATCGGCGCAAATGGCCTTAGCTCCTTCGGCCGGCTGCTGAAATTAAGGTGATCCCACAGATCGCAACCAATGCCGACGACACACGACAGCCGAGCGGGCAGATCGCGAAATCCCACAGTCTTGACGAGATCGTCGAGTCCATTGAGCACGGAGCAGACTTTTGCCAGGGCGTCCTGCTCGCCTGCTAGCGTGACGACAAGAAAGATAGCTGCTCGCGACAGGGGCGCATCAACGCTCTGCGCATCGATCGGCACCCTGTCCCAATTCTTTTCTGGCATCCAAATGCTCCCGAGTCTGAGCTCTCATACCGCGAATGGATGGCGGCCCGTGCGCGACTTACCGGTACACCCTTAGTCGAGCACGATCGTCGCCAGCGAGTCCCGGCCTTTCCGGCGCCACCTCGACCTCGAGCCGCGTGCCGCACGCGGTACAGGTGAACTCGCGCAACTCGAGCTCGGTATGCAGCGTGAGGTAGGTGCTCAAAGCCTGCGGCGGCCGAAGCCGCCGCTGGGCGAGCTTCGCTGGCGGGAACGACGCCGCCCGCCGAATTGAGCACGTTGAGGGTCCCGCGGAAGCCGCGGTCGCGTAGCAGGGTCTCGATGCGGATCAGATAATCGCCCCGCGTGGTCGGCGCTTTGGCGGTGACAATGTTGCCGTCCTCGTCCATTAGAACGAGATCGTGAAAGTTCCGCCTTTATTGATGCCGAGATACATGAGGACGAGGACCTTAACGCTGAATATTGGGGCTGGCGCGCGGTGAAGTCGGCGCTGGTCCAAAGATAGCCACAGCGATAGCATATTGGTCCAGTAGGTGAGGGCGATTCGTGCGCAAAACCTCGAAGATAGGCGTTGGATTGGTGGTCGCTGCGGCGATCGCGCTGGGCGCCGGTTCCGCCCAAGTATTGGCGCAGACGCCGCTGAACACCCAGCCAAACCCGCCTCCGGCGGCAAGCGCTAAATCGACCTCGCAAGCCAAGTCGCAAGGGAAGGCGCAAGCCGCGGCCAAACCGGCCTCGACGCCGGAATCGCGTTCGGCCGCGGCGCTCGCTCTGTCGGCGGAGCCGGTATTCGACGAGGGCACTTATCAGCGCATCAAAGAGGCGCTGTTGTCCTATTCGGCCATCCAGGTGCGCGGCGGTTGGCCGGCGTTGCCGGCGGACGCAAAGCTTGCGCCAGGGGCAAGCGGCCCGGAGGTTGCATTGCTGCGGCGGCGTCTCGTCATCAGCGACGACATGCCGCCCGAGCAAGAAGCGGGCGACGTCTACGACGCAAGCGTCAGCGACGGCGTGCGGCGTTTCCAAATACGCCACGGCCTGGAAGGGAACGGCAGCGTCGATGCGCGCACGCTGCGCGCCCTCAATGTCCCGGTCGCCCATCGCATCAAACAGCTTGAGGCTTCCCTCGAACGTCTGCTCGGAATGGATTTTACTTTTGCCGAGCGCTATGTGGTGGTGAACATTCCCGCCGCCTTTGTCGAAGCGGTCAGTCACGACAAAGTCGAGCGGCGCTACCGGGTGATTGTCGGCAAAGTGGACAAGCCGTCGCCGACGCTGACTGCCTACATCACCGCGGTCAATCTCAACCCAACCTGGACGGTGCCGCTCTCGATTACGAAAAACGAGATCTTCGCCCGCATGCGCCGCGACCCGACCTACATCTCGCGCATGCACATGCGGGTGCTTGGCTCCCATGACGAGGAGCTTGATCCGGGGTCGATCGACTGGTCGTCCGAACGCTCGCCGAACTTCACTGTGCGGCAGGATTCCGGCGGCTTCAACGCGCTCGGCAATCTCAAGATCGACATGCCCAATCCGTATTCGGTCTACATGCACGACACTGATACGCGGCGATTGTTTGCCGACGACTATCGCTTCGACTCGCACGGCTGTACGCGCGTCGACAACGTTCGCGATCTCGCCGCCTGGATCCTCGACGATGTCGCCGGCTGGAACCGCGCCGCTATCGATGCCGGCATCGCTGCTGGCGTGCTCAAGATCGTCAATCTGCCGCACAAAATGCCGGTGGCCTGGGTTTATCTCACCGGCTGGGTGACGCACGACGGGACGGTCAATTTTCGCGATGACGTCTACAAGCACGACGATGCGTTTGATCGGAACGCGCTCGCCGACGCCGCGGCCGGCGGCTTTGTCGCGCCGGTGCCGCGCGACGTGAAGCAAGTCTCCAATCTCGACAGCCGCTAGGGCATTACTCCTCGCGACGACCGCGATCGCCGATGCGCCGCCCGCTCAAGCTCCATCCGAACTCGGTCTGCGCCGTCGTGGCGGGGGTTGAGGTCGAGATCGCCAGGCCGGCCGGCGGTAGTCTCCTCTTGTCCTACGCCGTGACCGGCACGATCGGCGATCTCTTGCTGCCGCCGGTCGTAGCGCCGGCCCGGGCCGACGAGTTGTGGCGGCACACCTGCTTCGAGGCCTTCGTGATGGAAGCGGCGGGCGAGGGCTATTACGAATTCAACTTTGCGACGTCGACGCAATGGGCCGCGTACCGCTTCGACCGCTATCGAAGCGGCATGCACGCGGCAACGGAGATCGAACCACCGCAGATCGTCGGCCGATCGATACCGGAGCGCTACACGCTGCGGGCCACGCTTTCGCTGCCGGACCGGCAGCGTGATCGCACCTGGCGTGTCGGCCTTGCGGCGGTGCTCGAGGAAAGAAACGGCAACAAGTCTTATTGGGCGTTGGCGCATCCGCCCGGGGCGGCGGATTTTCATCACGCCGAGGGCTTTGCGCTTGAGCTTGCCAGCGGGTATTAGCGTCGGTTCTTCCGGCAGAAATTCTGGCCATCATTTGCAAACCGCTTTTACGCCCGAACAGCTCGCGCAACCGGAAACCGCCGAGGCCGACGGCATCCTCAAGACCTGCGTGCATTACGGCTTTTGCACCGCGACCTGCCCGACCTACGTGCTTTTCCATGACGAGAACGATTCACCGCGCGGCCGGATCGACCTGATCCGGGCCATGCTGGAAAAGGGCGGGCCGCCGGACGCCAAGACCGTGCATCATCTTGATCGCTGCCTGTCCTGCCTGTCCTGCGTGACGACCTGCGCGGTGAAGGTGGATTATGCGCATCTGATCGATATCGGGCGCGCTTACATCGAGATGAATTACCGCCGGCCGCTCGGCGAGCGCGCCCTGCGGTGGCTGTTCGCGAGCGTGTTGCCCTATCCGCACCGGTTCGCCGCGGCGTTGTTCCTCGCGGCGATGGTGCGACCAATTGCCGGGCTGCTACCGCGGCGGCTGCGCAATTTGGTCGTGCTCGCGCATTATCAAAAATCCGCGGGAGAGATTGTAAGGCCCGCCGTCCTACCGCCGACCGGCGCAAAGCGCAGGCGGGTGGCGCTGCTGCCCGGCTGCGCCCAGCAGGCGCTCAATCGAGACATCAATGCGGCGACCATCCGTATCTTACAGCGCCATGGCTGCGAGATCGTTATCGCGCCCGGGATCGGCTGCTGCGGCGCGCTGCCGCTGCATATGGGACGTGTCGAACAGGCCCGTACACTCGCGGCGGCGAACGTCGCGGCGCTCGCCGCGGAGCTCGGGAATCTCGATGCTGTGATCGTTAATGCCTCGGGCTGCGGCACCACGGTCAAGGATTATGGTCATCTGCTCGGCAATGAGAACGCACGCCGCTTCGGCGCGCTGACCAGAGACATAACCGAGTTTCTCGCCGCGCTCGATTTGCCGCAAGGCAATGCCAAACCCTATCGCGTCGCCTATCATGATGCCTGTTCACTGCAGCACGGCCAGCGGATCGCAAGTGCGCCGCGCCAGTTGCTGTCGCGCGCCGGCTTCACTGTCATTGAGGTGCCGGAGCGCCATTTCTGCTGCGGTTCTGCCGGCACCTACAATCTGCTGCAGCCCGAGATCGCGGCGACACTCGGTGAACGCAAGGCCGCTCACATCGGAAGCGTCGACCCCGATATCATTGCCGCCGGCAATCTCGGCTGTATGGTGCAGATCGGCCGTTACACCAATCTGCCTGTCGTGCACACCGTCGAGCTGCTGGACTGGGCGACCGGCGGACCGCAACCGGCCAGTCTTTCGCGCTGCAAGCTGCGCGTACCCGTCGACGAGCCGAGCGCGGTCGCGGCCGACGTCGCGGTGCCGTTATCACCGGTCGATCCGAATGCCACCGCGATCTGGTGAGCCATGCCGATTCTCCAATGAAACGTTTGGTGCAAGGGGCCGATCATGAGCGCAACCGATCTCGATATGTTTTTTTCCGAGGTTTCCGCCACGCTTGGCGCCGACGGCGTCAACCGCTCCGATGAAACAATTCAGCGCTATGGCGAGAACACGATGCCTGGCGGTGACAAGCGGCCGGCCGGCGTCGTCTATCCGGGCTCGACCGCCGACGTTCAGGCGATAGTCCGCGCCGCGAACGCCCATGGCGTAGCGCTTTATCCCATCAGCACCGGCAACAATATCGGTTTAGGCTCGCGCTCGGCGGCGACCGCCGGCCAGGTCGTGATCGACCTCGGCCGCCGGATGAACCGCATTCTCGACATCAACGAAAAGCTCGCCTTCGCGGTCGTCGAGCCCGGCGTCAGCTATCAGACGCTCTATGACGAGCTGTTGCGGCGCGGCAACCGGCTGATGCTGGATGTCACCTCGGGACCGCCGCAGGGCGGCATGATCGGAAATGCGCTCGATAAGGGCGCCGGCTATTCGCCATATTTCGATCATTTCGGATTTTCCTGCGGGCTCGAGGTCGTGCTCGGTAATGGCGAAGTTCTGCGCACCGGCGACGGCGCGCTCGATGCCAAGGAGCTGATCAACTGGCACACCTCGAAATACAGCTTCGGGCCGATACTTGACGGACTATTCGCGCAGTCGAATTATGGCATCGTTACTCGAATGGGCGTGTGGTTGTTGCCGCGGCCTCCGGCGCTACGCTCGTTCCACTTTATCTTTCCGGACGACGACGATCTGGAAGCAATCGTCGAACTGTGCCGGCCATTGAAGCTGTCGAACTTCGTACCGACGCTGTTCCGGGTCTCGAACGATCTGTATCTCTGCGGGTCGGAGGGCGAGAGTCCGGAATATCGCGCCAGCGGAGGGCGGCACGCGATCTCCGACGAGGGCCGACGGAAGCTGCGCGAAAGTCATGGCCTCGGCGCCTGGAACGTGTCCGGCGCTTTCTATGGACCGAGCGCCGCGGCCATGGAGCCGCAGATCCAGCGCGTGCGGGACATGTTCCTGCAGAGCGGCAAGGCGCGTTACATCTCACACGAAGACGCCGCCGCGATCCCGCCTTTGCAGGTCGCGATCAACGCATTTTCCGGAGTGCCGAGCCTCGGCGAACTTGCTCTTCTGAAATGGCGGCCAGGCGGCGGCAATATCTGGTTCCTACCAGGCACGCCGATGGAAGGCAAAGTCGCCAACGAATTCCAGCGCCTTTGCCGCGGCATTTATGAGGAATTTGGACTGGATTACACGGTGATGAACGTTTGCAGCGCGCGCTTCGCCCGCGGCTTGCATGTCATCACCTTTAACCGCGAGGATGTCGACGAGCGTCACCGCGCCGATTCCTGTTACCGTAAGCTGTCGGAGGCGGTCGGCGCCCGCGGCGTTTTCGTCGGCCGCGCGCCGATCGATTATCACGACTTTCACATGCGGCAGACGATGCCGGCGTTTCGCGACGCGTGCGGGGCGATCAAGTCGGCTCTCGATCCGAACGGTGTGATTGCGCCCGGGCGTTATGGAATCGTGGGGAAGGTCGCACGATAAACTCGTGGGACCAGGTGCGCAAAGCGGCAGGCGCAGCAGCCGTTCGCCGCCTCAATGGCTCCGTAAAGCGTGTCTAAAGCTGCGAGAGATTGAACGAAAAATGAGGGAAACCGGGATGGCGGCTTGGCGGTTGATGGCTGTGTTCGCTATTTGCGCTGTCGAATTATCAGGTCTGATGGCGGTCGCGCGCGCGGAGGAACTGAAATCCGCGCAGCCGGCGCGCATCGTGGTGACCGGAGAAGGCAGCGTTCGCACGCCGCCGGATTATGCGGTGATCAGCGGCGGAGTTACAATTCGGGCGAAGACCGCCAAGGAAGCGGCCGCCGCCGACGCTAAACTGATGGCGGCCGTGGTGGCCGCGCTACGCGACGCCGGCATTGCGCAGGAAGACATCCAGACCTCCCGCTATTCCGTGGCGCCGGTCTATGCGGCGCCGCAGCAAAATACCGAAGCGAAGCTGACCGGGTTTTCCGCGTCCAATCGAATAAGCGCCAAGGTGAGCGACATTGACAACGTCGGCGATATTATCGATCGGCTTATCGGCGCGGGCGCGACCGACATCGGCGGCGTACACTTTATGCACTCGGACATCTCAAAGACGCTCGATGAAGCGCGACAGGCGGCGGTGGCCGACGCCCGGCGTAAGGCGCAAGTCTACGCCGAAGCGGCAGGCATTCGTCTCGGCAACGTCATTTGGATAACGGAAGATCCGGCCTACACGCCACCCTATCCAATGGCCGCGGCGCGCGTCTCCGCGGCGGCGCCGACACCGATCGCCGCGGGGGAGGATACTTTGCGAGCGCAGATTACCGTCGGCTTCGATATTGCGCAGTAGGGCTTCGTCGAAACAGTTCAATCATCGTCCGCCCGGTGCGGTTTTTCGTCACGCCGATAGCTTTGCGTTTGAGTGTGCCAACGCGACTTCGGCTTGGCTGCCATAGCAAATATCGGTGGCGTCTTTGCCGCGCCAATAAGGGCGTTGGCCGCGAAGCTTCGCCCCGATTTCGTAGTTTCGCTCACCACGAATATCGCAACGTACCGGAACCGGCGTAGGTCTCGGCGCCTGGTGCGAAGGCGCCGTCGAACTTGACGAGGAAGGTCCAACGCGGCGTGAAGAAGAATTCAGCGCCCGCCGAGGTCAGCGCCGAGTCGTGCGGGATCGGCGCACCGTTGACGATGAAGGTCGATCCGGGAAGCGATTGAAATGCCGCGCTGAGCGCTGGATCGCTGACGAAATCATGCGCCCACGCGAGGCGGCCACGGAGCAATACGGGAATGCCGCCGATCACAGCCGGATCGTCGAAGCGGCTCCCGAGCTCGGTCCGGGTGTCGGTTGCGTTCATGGCGGCGTAGGAGAGCCCGAAGCCGCCGCCGGTCACATCGGCTTCGCTGTAGGACGGCGTATGGAACGCTTGTGCCTGTACTGCCGCATAAGGGCTCACTCCGAGCGTCGGCAGCACGGCAAAGCGATAGCCGCCTTCAACGCGAGCGCCATAGCTCTGTGCGTCAAAGCTCGCGTTCAATATATCGCTCATGGTCGCGCGGCTCGTATTCATCCAGTGATTGGCAAAAGCGAACGCGCCGCCGAGATAAGCCGGGCCAGAGCGGGTGATGCCATAGACGCCGGTCTGGAACGCATCGCTCCGTCCCGTTCCCATGCCACCGGCGAGACCCCAATCGGTGCCGCCGCCGCCAAGCGCAAAGCCGATAATTGTGTCGGGCGAGTAGTGGTAGTCCATGCCAGCTGCAAAGCCGAAGGTTTGCGCTGTTAGATTGCTCGAGCCGACACTTGGATCGCCGGCACTCGTACTGGCGCCGCCATAGCTTGCCGCCCACGCGGTCCAGCGCTGCTGGAAGGTCGGCGCCGGTGGCGCCTTGAGCACGCCGGCATAAGCAAGCGCCACGTCCGGCGGCAGGATGGTCTGCGCATCGGGCGCAAAGCTCATTGTCGGCCCGCCGCCGAAGCCCGCCGTGCCGGACCCAAGCCGGCCATCGACGAATGGATCGAGCATCAGGTTCAAAAACTCATCCATCAGTTGGAACGCGGCCACCTCGCCGCCGGTTGCGACCTCGCCGTCGAGATGCATCAGTGTGTTGGCAAGGGCGCCCCCGGTCAGACCGAAGACCGGCAGAAAGTTCGCCGGTAGTGCCCCGCCGGAATTGAAATAACTATTGAGTGCCGTTGCCACATTACGCTCGTTGATGGTCAGCCTGTCCGTCGGCAATGTCCCGAGCGTCGCAGTGAGATCGAGGAATGCATCCGTTGCCGAATAATTCAAGCTCGCGGTAAAGCCGGCTGGCAAGCTGGCGGTGCCAAGCGACGCGAACGTGCCGTTGAGCCCGCCGCTGGCGTGCAGGACGTCGTATTGTTTGGTCACGTAGTTGCCGGGCGCGAACTGCGCGTTGACCGCAGCGCCAGTCAGCGTCGCCGTGCCTGAAACGTTGGCGCTTGTCGGGCTCGATGGATTGATTTGCACCAGATAAATCGCGCCGGAGGCAAATGCGAGATTGCCGGCAATGGCGAGCGACGTGCCGGGTGAGCCGGCGACACCTGGTAAAAGAGTGCCGCCGGAATTGACCTGCACTGCTCCAACCGCGCCGGTGCCGGTCAGCGTTGCCCCGCTCGCGACCGTGGTTAGACTCGATTTGGCGATCGAGCCAGTGACATCGAGCGTGCCGGCGTTGATGCCGGTTGGGCCGATGTAGGTGTTGGCGCCAGTGAGGATCAGCGTGCCCGTGCCGATCTTGGTCAGATCATTGCGCCCTGAAATCACGCCCGACAGCGTATCGGTATCGGTGCCGGTATTGATGATGCCAGACAAAACGCCGAGCGAGATCGCGTTCGACAGGTTGAGACCGCTCTGAGTGAAAGCAAGCGTCGCGCCGTCGACTAGTGCGACAGGGCCGGTACCGAGCGAATTGTTGTTGCCAACCGCCAGCGTCCCGCCGCGAATGAATGTGCCGCCGGTGTAGGCGTTGTCGGCCGAGAGGATCACGGTGCCGGCGCTGCTCTTAGTCAGTGCGCCCGCGCCGGCGAGTGTTGCGGAGACCGTGCCGGCCTCGACACCGAACGACGAGCTTTTCAGCGTGCCGTCCTCAATGACGCCACCCGACAGAGTGAGCGCGCCGGTCGTCTGCGTCGTGCCACCGAGATCGAGAATGCCGCCCGACACGCCAAGCGTGCCGGTGGTGGCGCCGAGCGTACCCGCGCCGGCGATTTGCAGCCTGCCAGCCGACACTGTCGTGCCGCCCGAATAGGTGTTGGCGCCGGAGAGAACCATTGTGCCCGGACCGAGCATATTGAGAAACCCGGGCGTCGCGCCGTCGGCGATGGCGCCGGAAATAGTTTGGGTCGTGCCCGACGGCGGCATGAAATTCGGATCGCCGGAAATCTGGAAATTGTTCGCCAGCGTGAAATTTGAGCCACTCATGAATGATAGCGTGGTGCCTCCAGCGAGCGACACAAAGCCGGAACCGAACGCCGCGTTGTTGCCGGCAATCAGCGTACCGGCAGTCACGTTGGTGGCGCCCGTGTAGGTGTTGGCGCCAGTAAGAGCGACCTGGCCGCTGCCGATTGTCAGGCCGAAGGAGCCCGAGATCGTATTGGAGATTGTCCCGGCACCTGCTTCCAGCAATGTGGTTGGGCCGTAGAGTATGGTCGGCAGACTGTTGGCGAAGCCGGCCGGCAGGTTGACGTTGCCGGTCAGGGCGACCGACGGCGTGACCTGTCCGAAGGAACTGCTGACCGTGCCGTTCCAGCGATACCCGACATAGCCGTTGATGGGATCGTAGACGTAATCGAATCCTGCATAGAACTCGCGGCCCGTATTCAGGAAGGCAGTCGTGCTGGCTTTATTTAGACTAACCGAATTGGGCTCCAGGGCATTGCCGGGGGCGCCGGTCGTGAACGTGTAGAATGCCGGCTGCGGAATGGTTTGTCCCGGCAGGTATACTTGGATTGTGTTGCCAGACTTAAGGCAGACAGCGCTCTTGCAAGAGGGATTCTTCGTCGTGGTCGTGATCGACGCACCCGGCGGCGGCGTCAGGTACGCGTAGTCGATGCCGCTGTCCGGAAGAATGGTGCCGCTACTCTGCTTGCCTCCTACCAAAATCGTAACCGGCGCCGCATTCCAGGCTGGCGCAGGCTCAGGCGGATTGTTTGTCGTGTTCGGTAGTAACTTGACGAAGGCAAAGTTGTTGGTGGCACTCGCGGACAGGCCCAGAGTGACGCCGCTATTGGATATGACGTAGCCGGGCGCCAGGCTACTGACCGGCTGACCTGAGGCGAGGGAAACGATATTGATGAACGGATTGGTGTTGTTGTACGGCGCTGGCGGTTGCGTTGAGCTTGCTCCGCGATCGAAGCCGACTCCCATATAGGCGACACCCGTCGGATGCAGATTTTTCTTACACTTCGGATGACCCTGCAGGCAGGTTATGCTCGTCACCTCTAGGATGGTGACCTGTGCCGTCGCAATCGGCGTGGTGCTGTTCTGATAAATGACGACGTTCGTCAGGTAAAAGCTGCCGTTCTCGACTTTTCCGCTGCTTGTGTAGGTTTGACTTCCTTGCCCGACATAAACGTCGTTTGGTCCCGGCGTGAAGTGGTCCGGAGTAACGACGATCCCAGTCGATCCGGTATCCATGACAAAGGGAGTAGGCTTCGATGCATTACCCAGCTCAAGGTCGACTTTTGCGGCCTTGGTTGGACTCATAGGGCCGTTGGTGAACGAAATGGTCGGGATGCTGGTGTCGCCGTTGTACAGGTTCCAGCTCTGAGCTCGTGCAGAAGCCGTCATTGCGACGAGCAGCCCTACACCTAGGACGGCGCCGTGCGACTTTCGCCTGATCATTGGTTGTTTCTCGACCAGAAAACCGTCGAGCCAATGCCGAATTGGCCAGCTGCTGCGCATGTGCCGGGCGGCCACGTCAAATTTTCAAATTGGTTGCGTGGCTATCTGTGGCACTACTGTCATCTTTTGGAGGAAAAGGGCGACTTCGGCAGACGGCCGCTTTATTGCAATACGCCGACCCATCACGATCAGCGCTTATGGCTGAGCCCTAGCATCGATAGGAACGTCAAATCATTGATTCGCACAACCGCAAATCAACGCTCTGCGCGAGATTATTGGTGCTTTTTTAGATATCGTTGGAGCGGCACCGGGACGCGACGCGGCAAACGATGATCGCCGTGCATGTCCGGGCCGCGCGGCAATGTGCGGAATCGGTATTGGCAATTATGAAATTCGGCATTGACCGCCTGCTCGCCGATCCGGCGTTGCGCGCGCCGCTGCGCGGCCGCCGCGTGGCATTGCTGGCCCATCCGGCGTCGGTCACGGCCGGCCTGGCGCACTCGCTCGACGCATTGGCGGCGTGCCGCGACATCGCGCTCGCCGCCGCGCTTGGTCCGCAGCACGGGCTGCGCGGCGACAAGCAGGACAACATGATCGAGTCGCCGGACTTTCACGATCCGGTGCACCGCATTCCGGTGTTCAGCCTGTACGGCGAGGTCCGCAAGCCGACTGATGCGATGATGGATACGTTCGACGTCTTGCTCGTCGATCTGCAAGACCTGGGCTGCCGCATCTACACGTTTGTCACCACGCTGCGCTACGTGCTCGAGACGGCGGCGCGGCATGGCAAAGCGGTGTGGGTGCTGGACCGGCCCAATCCAGTCGGCCGGCCGGTGGAAGGTCTGACGCTGCGTGACGGCTGGCAAAGCTTTGTCGGCGCCGGTCCGCTGCCGATGCGTTACGGCTTGACGCTCGGCGAACTCGGTTCGTGGTTTGTCAAAACGCTCAAGCTCGATGTCGATTATCGCGTCGTCGAGATGGAAGGCTGGCAGCCCGAAACCGCGCCGGGTTTCGGCTGGCCGCTCGGTGAGCGCATCTGGCTCAATCCCAGTCCGAACGCGCCGAATTTATGGATGGCGCGAGCATATCCCGGCACGGTGATGGTCGAAGGCACGACGCTCTCGGAAGGCCGCGGCACTACGCGGCCGCTCGAAGGCTTCGGCGCGCCCGACATTGACGCCCGCGCACTTATCGAAGAAATGCACGCACTGGCGCCGCACTGGCTCGAAGGCTGCCGGCTGCGCGACTGCTGGTTTGAGCCGACATTCCACAAACACATCGGCACGCTTTGCAGCGGCGTGCAAATCCACACTGAGGGGCCGTCTTACGATCATGCGGCGTTTAGGCCGTGGCGCGTCCAGGCTCTGGCCTTCAAGGCGATCCGCCGTCTGTATCCGGACTATCCGCTCTGGCGCGATTTCGCTTACGAATACGAGGAGGGCAAGCTCGCCATCGATGTCATCAATGGCGGCCCCTTACTGCGCGAGTGGGTGGACGATCCGGCCGCGACCGCGCCCGATTTGGATGCAATGGCCGTTGCTGACGAAAAGGCATGGCTCGGTGAGCGTGATGAATATCGGCGTTACTAGCGAGCTGTGAGGTGCCAACGCCGGGAAAGCGGCTACCGCGTTCGTTCGCTCCGCGCACAGCGTCCGGGCTTTCAGTGCAAGCTATTTTGCCCTTCGCTTTTGGAACCCAAGTCACAGCCGACGCCGCTTCCCAATAGCCAAAAACTAATGGGTGTCCGCCGGGAGGACAATATAAATTGAGCCGCCGAGAGCACGGCCAGCAAAGCTTTGTCTCCTTGGGGCCATTTTTCGCCCCATCGACGATGTCTCCGAAACTCCGCTTTGGCCCTCAAACCGGTCGAGATTGACGTCAGCGCTGCGGTAAGGCCAAATTCGCGGGATTGCAGGCAAGCGTCCCGCGCACGGAGCATTTGGCATGACCAGAAAAATCCCAACTTCTAAAAGCACCAAGAAGCCAGCAAAGGTTGCCCATCCCGGCATGATGGGCGATGGCACCGAAGAGCAGAATCTCGGTGAGCGCGGCAACCCGGCAGCGCGAATTAAGAAACAGGAGGTAGTCGCCGCTTTCGGGAAAAAACGACCCACCAAATAGTCGCCATTGGCGGCAGCGCGCGTCAACCATCCGGGTCACATTCGGCCGATCCTGGGCAGGCCGCTCGCTGCTCGCGTCCGCCTCAATACCGTGCATTTCCCGGCGTGCGCGGAAATGGAATCGCGTCGCGCACATTCGATAGCCCGGTGACGTAAGCAAGCGTGCGCTCGAAGCCTAGGCCGAAGCCCGCATGCGGCACGGTGCCGTAGCGGCGCAGGTCGCGATACCAACTGTAATGTTCTTTATCGATCGCGCGTTCGTCCATCCGCGCGTCGAGCACGTCGAGCCGCTCCTCGCGCTGGCTGCCGCCGATAATCTCGCCGATGCCGGGCGCGAGCACGTCCATCGCCGCGACCGTTCGGTCATCGTCGTTGACCCGCATATAGAACGCCTTGATGTCTTTTGGGTAGTTCATCACCACTACCGGCTTCTTGGCGTATTTCTCGGTGAGGTAGCGCTCGTGCTCGGACTGAAGATCGATGCCCCAGCGCACCGGGAATTCGAATTTCTCGTTGGCGCGCTCGAGAACGCCGATCGCGTCGCCGTAATCCATGCGCACGAACTCGGAGGCGACGATGCCGGAAAGCTTCGCCACCAGCCCTTTCTCGACGCGCTCGTCGAAGAAGGCGAGATCGTCGGGACGCTCTTTCAACAGCGTCTCCAGGGTGAATTTCAGGAGCCGCTCCGCCAGCGTCGCATCGTCGGCGAGGTCGGCAAACGCGATCTCGGGCTCGATCATCCAGAATTCGGCCAGATGCCGGCTGGTGTTGGAATTCTCGGCGCGGAAGGTCGGGCCGAAAGTGTAGACCTTGGTCAGCGCCAGGCAATAAGCCTCGACATTGAGCTGGCCCGAGACGGTGAGAAACGTCTCGCGGCCGAAGAAGTCCTTGCCGAAATCGACCTTGCCGCCGGCGCCGCGCGGCAGGTTGGCGAGATCGAGCGTCGAGACGCGAAACAGCGCGCCGGCGCCTTCCGCGTCCGATGTGGTGACGATCGGGGTGTTGACCCAGAAGAAGCCATTGTCGTCGAAGAAGCGGTGGATCGCTTTAGCCAGCGTGTGGCGCACTCGCGTCGCCGCGGCGATCACGTTGGTGCGCGGCCGCAAATGCGCCACTTCGCGCAGGAACTCCATGCTATGCGGCTTCGGTTGGATCGGATAAGTATCCGGATCATCGACCCAGCCGATCACCTTGATCTCACTTGCTTGCATCTCGAACGGCTGTCCCTTGGCCGGGGACGGTACGATTGTGCCTATTGCCTCGACCGCGCAGCCGGTGGTGATTTTCAGCACCTCGTCCGCGTAATTCGACAGCGTGCTCGGCGCGACTACCTGCAACGGATGGAACGATGAGCCGTCGGAAAGATGGACGAAGGAAATTCCGGCCTTGGAATCGCGCCGCGTGCGCACCCAGCCTCTCACCGTCACTGGAGCGTCTTGCGGCGCCTGTCCGGCTAGGATCGCGCGCACATCGAATGCATTCTTGTTCATTGGCGCGAGAGTTATCATAGTCGCCGGTTCCGGCAAACCGAATGAAACTAGCGCATGATCCGGAAAAGTGGACACCGGTTTTCGGAAAGGATCATGCGCCATGAAAAGTGAGGATCGCGATGCGCAAATCCTTTTGGCTAACGGCAATGCTCGTTCTCGCCGGCCTCGGCGCGGCGCCGCTTCACGCCGCCGATGAGCCGGACCTGATCTTCAAGCGCTCGACCGTGTTTCGCTTTCTGACGCCGAACGACAAGCTTGCGACTTATGGCGTCGACGATCCCGACGTCGACGGTGTCGCCTGCCACTTCACCGCGCCCGAGCGCGGCGGCGTCAAAGGCTGGATCGGTGTTGCCGAAGAGGTTTCGGATATTTCGCTGTCTTGCCGGCAGATCGGGCCGATTCGTTTCAAGGAAAAATTCGCGCAAGGCGAGGACATGTTCCGCAAGCGCCGCTCGCTGTTCTTCAAGAAGATGCAGATCGTGCGGGGCTGCGACGCCAAACGGAACGTGCTGGTCTATATGGTCTATAGCGACCGGCTGATCGAAGGCTCGCCGAAAAACTCGACGTCCTCGGTGCCGATCATGCCTTGGGGCGCGAACGACGAAATCCAAAAATGCGCGGATTATTTGGAGAAATAATATCCGCGAAGCGAACGGCCCGGCGTTTCTTCTTTACAGGGGCGTCAGATCCGCGATCGTTCCCATGCCAGCGCAACGACCATTCCCATCGCCGCCTGGATCGCGATGATCGCAGCCACGCAACCGCCCCAGCCGGCGGCGTGCCATACCATCCCCATAAGGAAAGCGCCGGCGCTGCCACCAATATAAAAGCTCGACGCATAAAGCCCCGCGGCGGAGGAGCGTCCTTCCTTGGCCGTTGTGATGACGTAGCCGGTCGACACGGCTTGGCACAGCATCCCGCAGGTGGCGCAGATCGTCAGCCCGACAATGATCACCCAAACCGGGGGTGCCAAGAGCAGGAGCGCGCCGCAAATCCACACGGCGATGACACCCAATATGAAACGCCGGCGGCCGAACAGCAAAATGGCGCGGCCGACCCACGGCACGATAAAGCTGCCGCTCAAGTAGGTGGCAAACAGCGCCCCCAACATCGTCGGCGTAAAAAAGTAAGGCGCGGCGGCCAAATGAAAGCTCACATAGGTGAAAGTCGCAATAAAGTTGAACAAGACGCCGAAGCCGACAGCGTAAATTGCGAGCAGCCGCGGATTACGCAAATGCGCCAGCATTTGCCGCGCCGAAGCGAGCATGCCGCCCGAGCGGACAAAGCCCCGCTCGCGCGGCAATGCGAGCGTGACGATCAGCGCGCCGAGCAGCGTGAGCAGGGCCACCGCCAGAAATGAGGCGCGCCAGCCGAACAAATCGGCGACCGCGCCGGTGACGAAGCGGCCGCAGAACCCGCCGACGCTGGAACCGGAGATAAACAGCCCCGCCACACGCGGCACCTCTGCGGGCGGCCACTCGTCGCCGACATAGGCGACCGCGACGGTAAAAATCGGCGGCAACAGCAAGCCTTGCACGAAGCGAAGTGCCACGAGTTGCGGCACGCTTTCGGCGAACATCATCATCAGGGTAGGTATCACCACCGCGAATCCCGCCGCGGTGATCAGGCGTTTCCTCCCGGCCACATCGGCCAGTGCGCCGGTAAACGGTGCGGTGAGCGCGATCGCCGCGGTCGTAGCCGTCATCAGCGCGCTGATGCCGCCGGCGCCGACCCCAAACTCGCGTGCCAGTTCCGGCAACAACGATTGCGGCGAATAGAGATTAACAAATGCGGAAAAGCCCGCCGCCGCTATGGCAAGCGCGCGAACATCAAAAGCCATGGCGCATTATGGGCGAGCGGCACAACGAAAGCACCCTCTGCATCGGGCGGGGCGGCTCCGCGGCGCCGCCCGGGATTGGCCGGCGGGCGCCTCCGTGCGCCCGTGTCAGCCGAAGCAGGCGACAAAGCCGGCGCGAATGGTTTCGAAAAACACCGCCGTACCGTAATGCGTCCAGAGCCACGCCGTGCCAGCGGCTATTGCAGCGCCGAGTGTTGCGCCCGCTATAACGAACGGCCGCGACCCGGCGCGTGACGTGGTCGCCTCGCGCATCAAAGTGAACTCAGGCCGGCACGGGGGCTATCCGCGCGACCGGTTTTTCGACGATCGGCATGTTGATCAGTGCGGAGAGGATGCCGAACAGGATCGCGAGCCACCACACCGGGCCGTAGGAGCCGGTGCGCTCGAATACGACGCCGCCGAGCCAGACGCCGAGGAAGCCGCCGACTTGATGGCTGAAAAAGGCAAATCCCGCGAGTGTCGCCAACCAGCGCGTGCCGAACATAACGACAATAATGCCGTTGGTCGGCGGTACCGTCGACAGCCACATCAGCCCCATGACCGCACCGAACGCGATGCATGAGAAAGCCGTGACCGGAAAGGAGATGAAGACCAGGATCGCTGCCGCGCGCACGAAATAAATGAACGAGAGCAGGTACCGCTTAGGCATGCGATCGCCGAGCCAGCCGGACGCAATCGATCCGATGATGTTGAACAAGCCGATCGCCGCAAGGGTCCAGCCGCCGACCTGCGCTGACAGTCCACGATCGACCAGATAGGACGGCATGTGCACGGTGATGAAAGCGAGCTGAAATCCGCAAGTGAAAAAGCCGATCACCAGCAGCAGGTAGGAGCGGTGCGCGAAGGCCTCGCCGAGCGCGCTGCGCAGCGATTGCGCCGCTGCTCCTTTCGCGTCGGTCTTTGGCGTGGTCAATGCCAGCGACAGCGGCAGGATAGCGAGAGTGCTGGCGCCGAAGATCAGCAGCGTCTGTTGCCAGCCGAAGCCGTCCATCAGCGCGACCGCAAGCGGCGAATAGAGGAATTGACCAAACGAACCGGCCGCGGTGCCAAAACCGAACGCGCGAGAACGCCATTCGGGGGGCAACAATTTGCCGAACGCGGCTAGGACGACCATGAACGACGTGCCGGAAAGGCCGAAGCCGATCAAAAGACCCGCTGAAACATCGAGCACCGGCGCGCTTGCCGCCTGTGACATCAGCGCAAGCCCTGCCGCATACATCAGGCCCCCGGCGCACAGGACGCGTGCCGAACCGTAGCGGTCGGCGATCATGCCGGCGAGCGGCTGGCCGATGCCCCAAAGCAAATTTTGCAGCGCCAGCGCGAAGCCGAACACGTCGCGGCCCCAGTGATTGGCGTTCGACAGCGGCGTCAGAAAAAAGCCGAGCGATGAGCGCGGGCCGAACGACATCAGCGAGATCAGGCAACCAAAACCGAGGATCAGAACTGGCGTTCGCCAGCCCGCGCCCGCGGCAGTGGAAGCGGCCGACAGCGGCCGATGTTCGATGCTGCTCATTTTTGTCCCGGTAGTCGCAACGCGTGTGCCGCAGCCAGCATTAGAGATGGCTGTTCGGACCGGCCCGCGCCGCTTCGAGCTTTACGCCTTAGCGCGCCTCCGGCGCGTTCAGAGTTGCCGGATCGAGCCAAAATCCCAATTGGCGGCGTCGGTCGGGTTCTCGCCGATGCGGACGGTCGTGTCGTTGACGAAGTGATAGGGCGGGACCGGCAGATTGTACGGCGCCGGCACGCCGGAAAAGACGCGGCCGGCGGGGTCGTATTTGGAGCCGTGGCACGGGCAGAAATAACCGCCCAGCCAGCCCGAAACTGGAGAGGTCGCGTTCGGTTGCGGATAGAACATCGGAATGCAGCCGAGATGCGTACAGATTCCGACCACGATGCCGTATTCGGGCTTGATGGAGCGGTGCCAATTAACGGCGTAAGGCGCCTGCTGCATTTGCTCCGAATTCGGGTCGGAAAGCTGTCCCACCAGCTTGGGATCTTGGAGCGTTTTCAGCGTTTCCGGCGAGCGGTGGAAAACGAAAATCGGCCGTTCGCGCCAACGGATCACCACCTGCTGGCCGGGCTCGATCTTGGAGACGTCAAGGTCGACTGGTCCGCCCGCCGCAAGCGTCGAGGCATCGGGATTCATTTGGGCGATCAGCGGGACGAGCGTTGCAGCCGCACCGACCACGGCTACCGTCCCGGTCGCAATATAGAGAAAGTCGCGGCGAGTGCCCTCCGGCCCATGAAGCCCGGAGGGTGCCGTCGTGTCGCTACTCGCCATTCTCGCGCCTTTCGTCTCTTGCTTTCCCCGCGCTTATATTGGCGCAACCCCGCATCCGTCAATCAAGGGGCCTTCAGGGCGGATATCGCCAATTGTCGCGTCTCTTCAGGCGTTCCGGAAGCATCGATTGGCGTCCAATCGATCGGTCCGGTGTCATAGGCTTGCTGCGATTTTGCGACCGCCGCGTCGGCATCGGATGCGTCCCCGATGCGGGCGCCAACTCGCGCAATCCGGGTCTCAAGATCGGCGGTAAGGAATAGCCCCCGAAATGGAACATTTGGGGATTTCATGGCGGCCGCGATTGCGGCGCGCTCGTCTTCTTGGGCGAACACGGCATCGATGATCGCGGAGTGTCCGGCGGCGAGGATGCGGCGCGCCTTGTCGGCGAGCGTCGCGTAAATCCGCGCAGTGACCTCGGCGGTATAGGCGCTCGGTGGCAATCTCTCCGTCTCGCCGGCATCGAATAGCGCCTTGCGCTCTAGGTCCGAGCGGAAGACAACAGCACCGGGCATCGGTCCGATGTCCGCCGCCAACGATTGCGCCAGTTTGCTCTTTCCCGTTCCCGACAGGCCGCCGACGGCGACAAGACGCGGCGGCGGCGGCGCGATGGCGGAAAGCGCAAACGCGAAATAGGCGCGGGCGGTGCGCGCGATCTCTTGGCGCTTTCCCTCGTCTGCGCGTTCCATGCGCGCGACGGCGACCTTGGCGCGGATGGCCGCTCGCATCGAAAGAAACAACGGCAATGCGGCGAGTGCGTCGAGGTCCTCGATGCGGCGGCTTTCCGCCAGATAGCGGTTGAGCACGATATTCGCCGGTTGCCCTAATCCGCGCTCCAACAGATCCATCAGCAGAAATGCCAGGTCATAGAGAATATCGCCCGAAGCGATGACGTCGCTAAATTCAATCGCGTCGAACAAAACCGGCTTGCCGCCGAGCAGCACGATATTGCCGAGGTGAAGATCGCCGTGAATGCGGCGAACGAAGCCGCCGCCGTTTCGCTCGCGCAACAGCGGCGTGATCGTCCGATAAGCGGCGCGGCTTTTGCGGGCGAGTGCGTCGACGTCGCTGCGCGGAAATATATCCGGATGTTGCCCGAAGGCTTCGGCGTGTTCGTCGATATAGGCGCCGAGCGCAGCGATCCAGGCGTTGCCATTGAGCGGGTGCGCGCGACGATGCGCGGCAGCAACGACCCGGCCGAGCGCGTCGGCAAGCGCGGAGTCAATTTCTGCCGCGACATGGTCGAGCGTGCGATTTTCGTCGAAGCGCGCCATTTCCACCGCCCACTCCGCGGGAGTGCCCGAGCCGCCGACAGCAAGCTCGCCGCCGGTGCCGCGGGTGATCGGCACGACGCCGCGATAGATTTGCGGCGCGTAGGGCGCGTTGACCTTGAGCTCGGCCTCGCAAGCGGCTTTGCGCTTCGCGAGGGTGGAATAATCCAGAAACGGAAAACGTACGGCGCGCTTGACCTTGAGCGCCCGTCGCTCGGTGAGAAACACGGTGGAAGCGTGCGTGTCGATGCGGCGGACCTTCTGCCCGCCGTGGGCCGCGGGATCGGCAAGAAAGGCGAGCACTTCTTCCTGGCTGTCGGCTCGATCCGCCATGAAAATCAACGTCCTTTTAGCCGAAGTTTCACTTTTGCTTTCGATAGTGCACTTATCGGATGGCGGCGCTCGTGGAGCGGATTTGACATTCGCTACGCACCGGGCGGCGAAAGCGTGAAGCGAATGTCAAATCCAAAGCTTCACTAAGATTTATACTTGCTAGTGGTCCTTTGATTCTAACATTCGCAGGATAGCCTGCCGAAAAGGGATGTGAATGTTAGAATCGGACCACTAGCCGCCCGATAAATGGCCGCCGAGGAACCCGTGATGCGCAGCAAGGATAACAATCGCACCGCCGCTGAGGTTCTCATCGCCCAACTGCGCGTCCACGGCGTGCGTCACGTATTTTGCGTGCCCGGCGAGAGCTATCTCGCGGCGCTCGATGCGTTTGTCGACAGCGATATCGAGCTCACCGTCTGCCGCCAGGAGGGCGGAGCCGCCATGATGGCGGAGGCAGTGGGCAAAGCGACCGGGCGCCCCGGCGTCTGTTTTGTCACGCGCGGGCCAGGCGCCACCAACGCTTCTCCCGGAATCCACATTGCGCAGCAGGATTCAACGCCGCTCGTCATGTTCGTCGGTCAGGTGGCGCGCGACATGACCGACCGCGAGGCGTTTCAGGAAATCGACTATCGCGCCATGTTCGGCTCGATGACGAAATGGGTGACGGAAATCGACGATCCGGCGCGCATACCGGAACTGGTTTCGCGGGCGTTTTACACCGCCACCAATGGCCGGCCCGGGCCGGTGGTGATCAGTCTGCCCGAAGACATGCTGACCGAGCGCATCGCGGTGGAAGATGCCGCGCCGTTCTCTCCGATCGAGACCGCGCCCGGTCCCGCCGAGATGGCGAAACTCGCCGAGCTCCTCGGCGCGGCACGCAGGCCGATATTCATTATCGGCGGCAGCCGCTGGTCGCAGGAGGCCTCCGACCATCTTGGCCGCTTCGTGAAGAAATATCGCCTGCCGGTCGCCACGACATTCCGGCGCTTGCATCTGTTCGACGCGCTGCATCCATGCTACGCGGGCGATCTCGGCATCGGTCCCAATCCGAAACTGCTCGAGCGCATCAAGTCCGCCGACCTCGTCGTTGTCGTTGGCGGCCGCATGGGCGAATTGCCGTCGCAGAGCTATACGCTGTTCGATATCCCGCGGCCGCAAATGAAGTTTGTGCATGTGCATCCCGGCGCCGAGGAGCTCGGCCGCGTTTACGCCCCGACCCTCGCCATTCATGCGACGCCTGCGGCATTCGCCGCCACGCTCGACCTCAACGTTTCCGGTGCCTTCAGCGGGGAGGGTGACGCCGCGCATGCCGACTATCTCGCCTGGACGGAAAAGCCGACCGAACAGCCAGGCGGGGTCAATTTCGGCGCGGTAATGGTTTGGCTGCGGGAAAATCTTCCCGTCGACGCGATCCTGTGCAACGGCGCTGGCAATTACGCCGCCTGGATTCACCGCTTCTTTCGCTTCCGCCGTTTTGCCCAGCACATTGCGCCGACCTCGGGCTCGATGGGTTACGGCGTGCCGGCCGCTGTCGCCATGAAGCGGTTCTTTCCCGAGCGGCCGGTCGTGTGCATTGCCGGCGACGGCGATTTCCTGATGAACGGCCAGGAGTTCGCCACCGCCGTTCAGTACAAGCTGCCGTTGATCGTTATCATCGCCGACAACCACGTCTACGGCACCATCCGAATGCACCAAGAGCGCGAATATCCCGGCCGCATTATCGCAACCGATTTGCGCAATCCCGATTTCGCGGCCTACGCGCGGGCCTTCGGCGGTTTCGGCGTCTCGGTCGAACGCACGGAAGACTTCCCCGCGGCGTTCAAGGCGGCGCAGGATTCCGGCGTACCGGCGATTATCCGCTTGGCCATCGATCCCGAAGCCATAACGCCGGTAACGACGTTGTCCAAAATCCGCGCCAAATCGCTCGCGGACCGCGGCGGTTAGCTGTCGCGTGCGCGCGCCACTCAAACTACGGCTCTGATATAATCCCAGCCCGATTCTTGAACGCGGGGCTGCCATACCCTATCGCCGCACCGAAAACGTCGCCCGGCGTCTCGCCGCCCGCCACGATGCGATTATCGCCGCCGCGCGGCAGATCGCGAGCGAGAGCGGCATGGCCGCGGTGCAGATCGCGAGCGTCGCCGGACGCGCCGAGATCGCGACCGGAACGGTCTATCGCTACTTTCCGGCCAAGACCGACCTCGTGGCCGCACTGTTGCGCGAAATCGCCGAGCGCGAGATCGGCGCGTTGCGCCGCGCGGCGAGCGGCGCGCCAGGCCCGCTGTCGGCGCTCTGCGCCGCGATCACGATTTTCGCCACGCGCGCCCGTCGCGACCGCAGACTCGCTTTTGCCGCGATCGCCGAGCCGGTGGATGCCGAAATCGATGTCGAGCGCACGGCGTTTCGAAAATCGCTGGCCGCCGAATTTGCCGGGCTGATTGCAGCGGCGGTTACCGAACGGCGCCTGCCGGAGCAGGATGCCGGGCTCTCGGCGGCAGCGCTCACCGGATTGTTGATCGAAGGCGCGATCGGCCCGCTGGCGCCGGACGAAGCCGGCCGCGATCGAGACCTCGTCCAGTCGCTCGCGCTCACAGGCTTGCGCGGGCTCGGCGTCGCCGACGCGCGCGCGCGCGGGCTCGTGGTGCAGACGGCAATTCCGGCCGGCGAAGACGCCCCCTAGAGCGCGATGACCTTTCTTCGAATAGTCATCCTGCTCGTGTTCATGGAGCATGATCTTTTCAGAAAACCGGTTTCCACCCTGGGATCAAGTCTAAGGGCAAGCTTTTCGGGACCATGCTCTAGCTGCCGGAACCGGAGATCACGTCGCCGAACGGCTTCCAGGTTTCGCCGTCGAATTTCATCAGCTGCATTTGCTTGATCGGGGCGAAGTCGGTGGCGCTGGTCGAGACATTGATCCCTGGAAGCAGCATAGGCAGTTTCAGATCGTGGATGTTCGCGGCCTCTTTCATGACGTTATCACGCGTGAGATTGTCGCCTGACGCCTTCAGCACCGCGACCAAAGTTTGAGACGCGGTGTAACCGTACACGTTGTTGATGTCGGTGAGGCTGCCGGACGAATAGTTTTTCTTCATCCATTCCAGCCAATCTTTGTATTCCTGCCCGTTCTGCCATTGCGGATCGGTGGGATCCTTCAGATAGCCGGCCGAGATGATGCCGACGCCCTTTTCGGGGCCGGCGGGCTTCATCACCGATCCGACCGAAACCGAAACATTGGTGAGAATATGTGTCGGCTTCCAGCCGATGTCGTAGACCTTGCGGATCGCCTGAGCGGCGAATTTGGGTGTGGCAGCGGTAAGGAGCACATCGGCGCCGCTTCCTTGCAAGGCAACGACTTGCGAATCGACCGTCGGATCGGTGGTCTCGTAAGTCTTGGTGGCAACGATCAGCTTGTCAGCCTTGTCGCCGAGACCTTCGCGCAAGCCGGTGAGATAGTCTTTGCCGAAATCGTCGTTTTGATAGAGCACCGCGACCTTGGCGTCCGGCAGGTTCTTGAGGATGTACTTGCCGTAAATGCGCGCCTCGATGCGGTAGCTCGGCTGCCAGCCCATGGTCCACGGGTGGTTCTTCGGATCGTTCCACTTGTCGGCGCCGGTGGCGATGAAGAGCTGCGGCACCTTGTTGTCGTTGAGGTAGCCCTGAACCGCGGTGTTGGGGGGCGTGCCCAAAATGTTGAAGGTGAGTAGCACTTGATCCTCTTCGACCAGCTTGCGCACGAGTTCGACGGTCTTTGGCGGCGAGTAGCCGTCATCGCGGCTGATGAAGTTGACTTTGCGGCCGTTGATGCCGCCTTGCTCATTGAGCGCGGCGAAGAACGCGCTTTCCGCCTTGGCGATGGTCCCGTAGGCCGAGGCCGGCCCGCTATAAGCGTCGGTATTGCCGATCTTGATCTCGGTGTCGCTGGCGCCGGGTCCATATTGTCCGGCCGCCAACGCCAGTCCGCTTGCCGCTACGAGTGCGGCCGCCGCCCAACCGGCTGCCATCGCTTGTCGCTTCGTCATGAATTCCTCCCTTGATCTCTTATAGTTTTGCTGTTGCGCGTCAGCTTCCGGACGCGGAAATCACGTCGCCGAACAATTTCCACGTCGTGCCGTCGAATTTTTCAAGTTGCATCTGCTTGATCGGCGCGAAATCGTCTGCGCTGGTGGAAAGTAATATGCCCGGTAGCAACATCGGCATTTTCACGTCGTGAAGGTTAGCGGCCTGTTTCATAATGTTCTCGCGGGTGAGATTATCGCCGCAGGCCTTGAGCACGGAAACGAGCAATTGCGCCTGGCTGTAGCTGATGGCGGCCTGAATGTCGGCGAGGTTGGCCGACGAATTATATTTCTTCATGAAGGCGAGCCAGTCCTTATATTCCTGCGTATCTGCCCATTGCGGATCGGTCGGATCCTTTGCGAACCCCGCGGAGATAATGCCGGTGCCTTTCTCCAGTCCCGCGCTCTTCATCACAGTTCCCACGGAGTTCGACACGGAGGTGAGAAAGTGAGTGGGTTTCCAGCCGATGTCGTAGACCTTCCGGATCGACTGCGCGGCGAATTTAGGCGTGGCAAGCGTTACCATCACGTCGGCGCCGCTTGATTGCAGCGACACGACCTGCGAGTCGACGGTCGGATCCGTCGTCTCATAGGACTGCACGGCGGCGATCATCTTGCCGGCTTTGTCGCCGAGCCCGACGCGGAGGCCGTTCAGATAGTCCTTGCCAAAATCATCGTTCTGATAGAGCACGGCGATCTTCGCGTTCGGTATGTTGTTGAGGATGTAGCGCGCATAGATCCGCCCCTCAGCGCCGTAGCTGGGGATGAAGCCCATGGTCCAGGGAAAATGCTTGGGATCGTTCCACTGGTCGGCGCCGGTGGCGACGAATAATTGCGGCACCTTGTTATCGTTGAGGTAAGCGTGAATGGCGACATTGGTCGGTGTGCCTAGCGGCGAAAACACGAACAGTACCTGGTCCTGCTCGACCAGTTGCCGCACCTGCTCGACGGTCTTCGGCGGGCTATAGCCGTCGTCGCGGCTGATGAAGTTGATCTTGCGCCCGTTGATGCCGCCTTGCTCGTTGATCATGTTGAAATAGGCGGCTTGGGTCTTGCCGAGGATGCCGTAGGCCGAGGCCGGCCCGCTATACGGCATTGTGTTGCCGATCTTGATCTCGGTATCGCTGGCGCCGAGGCTGTATTGGCCGCCGGCAAAAGCGACGCCGCTCAAAAAGACGAAACCGGCGACAGACAGGCCGTTCGCCACGTTCCGCTTGAACGTCACGCTGATGGTCATGGGGATCCTCCCAGTTCAGTCGCCTTAGGTAACTTGTGCCATTTTATGCCTTTTTGGTCTCGATCTCTAGCGGCTGGAGCCCTTGATCACGTCGCCAAAGACCTTCCAGCTATTGCCGTCGAATTTCTGCAACTGCATCTGTTTGATCGGCGCGTAGTCGTCGGCGCCGGTCGAGATGGTGATGCCCGGCAGCAGCATCGGCAAGCGGAGATCGTGGAGGCTTGCCGCTACTCTCATCACATGCTCGCGAGTGAGATTGTCGCCGCTCGCGTTAAGCACGGCGACCAAGGTTTGCGCGGTTGCGTAACCGTAAACCGCGAGCGCATCGGCGACATTGACGGACGAATTATATTTCTTCATCCACGCCAGCCAGTCCTGGTATTCCGGCGTGTCCTGCCAGCGCGAATCGCTCGGATCTTTCGTGTAGGTGGCCGAAATGACACCGGCGCCTTTTTCCGCGCCGGCGGGTTTCATCACCGATCCGACGGACGTTGAGACCGAATTGACGAACTGCGTCGGCCGCCAGCCGATATCGTAGACCTTGCGGATCGCGAGCGTGGTGAATTTCGGAATAGCCGCCGTCAACAAAACATCGGCGCCGCTGGCTTGCAGCGCGGAGACCTGTGAGTCGACGGTTGGGTCCGTGGTTTCGTAGGACTGCGTGGCGACGATCATTCTGCCGGCTTGGTCGCCGAGGCCCGAGCGCATGCCGTTGACATAGTCCTTGCCGAAATCGTCGTTCTGGTAGAGCACGGCGATCTTCGCATCCGGCATGTTGTCGAGGACGTAACGGGCGAAGATGCGCGCCTCGGTGCCGTAACTTGGCTGCCAGCCCATAGTCCACGGATAGCGCTTGGGATCGTTCCACTGGTCGGCGCCGGAGCCAACGAAAAGCTGCGGCACCTTGTTGTCGTTGAGGTAGCCGCGGATCGCGAGATTAGGCGGCGTGCCGAGCGACTGGAACAGGAGCAGCACTTGGTCTTCTTCGACCAGCTTGCGCACGGCCTCGACGGTCTTCGGCGGGCTATAACCGTCATCGCGGCTGATGAAGTTGATCTTGCGGCCATTGATGCCGCCTTGGTCGTTGATCATCGCGAGGTAGGCCGACAGCGACTTGCCGATGGCGCTGTAGCCTGACGCAGGACCGCTATACGGCATGGTGTTGCCGATTTTGATTTCGTTGTCACCGGCGCCCGGACTGTATTCCGCCGACAGACAAATGCCGCCGCCGGCCGTTGCAAAAATCCCGGCAAGGACGAGAGCAACGATGAGCCGCTTCGATGTCACGACGTCCTTCATGCTCTCTCGCTCCGGCGGGCGGCAAACGGTGCGGCAGTCTTGCGTGCCGCAAAGAAACGCATGACCCAAGGCCAGAGCGTGCCGACGACGCCGCGCGGCATGGTGTACATGAACAACAGCATCGCGAGGCCGTAGATTGCCCAGGGCGCGGCGTCAGAAATATCGTTGGCGAGATTGGGAACGAATTGGATGAAAAATCCGCCGACGATCGCGCCGCCAATGGTGGCGATGCCGCCGACCGCGGAGCCGACCAAAAACGAGACCGAAAGAAACAGGCTGTAACCCTCAGGCGAGACGTAACCGATGACGATGGCCGCGAGCGCGCCGGCGACCGCCGTAAACAAAGTCGAGGTGCCGAAAGCGAGCGTCTTGTAGCGGGCGGTGTTGATGCCCATCGCGGCGGCCGCGATTGGATGATCGCGAATGGCGACAAAAGCCCGGCCGGTGCGTCCGTGCAATATGTTGGCGGCGATTCGGATTGCCAGAACAAGCACAACGAGAACGACGAAGTAGAGCCAGCGATCCCGGTCGATGCCCAGTAGGGCGGGAGGCTCCGGCTTGACGAGATTGATGCCCTGCTGGCCGCCGGTCCAGGTGTCGAAATATTTCAGCAATTGCGGCGTGGCGAGCGCCATGGCCAGGGTCACCAGCGCGAGATACGGACCTTCGAATCGCAACGCCGGCAAGCCGAACAGCACCCCGAGCGCGAACCCGGTCAACGCCGCCGGCGGCAGTGTCGCCCAATACGGAACGCCGTAGCGATGCATCAGGATGGCGGCGGTGTAGGCGCCGACGGCGAAGAAACCGCCATGCCCGAGCGAGATCTGGCCGTTGTAGCCGGTGAGGATATTGAGCCCGAGCACGGCGATCGCATAAATCATCACCATGGTCAGCTCGAACACGTGATATTTGCTGAGCCCAAAGGGCAGCGCGGCGGCGATCACGACAATTGCGACGATGCCGATCCATCGCCAGCCGTTTGCGGTTGCCGGTACCGCGGGCGTTTCCGCCAAAATTTCCGGTGCGGCAATGCGCTTTTCCATGATCACACGCGGCGCACGATGGCCGTACCAAACAGGCCATTCGGCCGGAAGACCAGAACAAGAATGATCAACGCAAACGCAACGGTCAGTTTGAGCTGACTGGCGATCAGATAGGTGCCGACGAGATTCTCGGTGACGCCGACAATCAAACCGCCGACCACGGCGCCTACGGGACTGGTGATGCCGCCGAGCAACGCCCCAGCGAACGCATAAATGAGCACGCCGCCCATCATATTCGGATCAAGAAACAATACCGGCGCCACCATCACGCCCGCGGTGGCGCCGATCATGGCGGCCAAGCCCCAGCCGATCGCCAGCATGCGGCCGACGCGAATGCCGCACAACCGCGCCGAAGCGGGATTTTGCGCTGCGGCGCGCATGGCCAAGCCGATCGGGGTGTAGCGGAAGAACGCAAACAAAAGAACGAGCATCAGAAGCGTGACACCGATCACGCCCAGGTCCCGCGTCGTCATCAGCGCGCCGAATACCGGCCGGTCGGGAAACGGGCTCGGGAAATCCTGCACCGTGTAGGTGTAAATCCAGCCGGCGACCGAATTGAAGATGAGCAGCAAGCCGATGGTGACCACGACCGCGGCCAGCACGGGAGCGTTTTCGACCGGACGGATAACCACGCGCTCGATGATCATACCGCCGAGAAACGACACCACGAGCGTGATCAAAAAAGCAAGCCAGAACGGCAATCCGGCATTCACCAGCGTCCAGGCGATGTAGGTGGAGAACATCGCCATCTCGCCCTGCGCAAAGTTTACCAGATCGGTGGCGCGATAGATCATCACCAGCGCCAGCGCGAGGCTTGCATAGATCGAACCGGCGGCAAGCCCAGAGAAAATCTGCTGCAAGAACTGGTGCATCGAAGTCCGTTCAATAACCGAGATAGGAGCGGCGAATTTGCGGGTCGTTGGCCAGGCTTTTTGCGCTGCCCGAGGCGACGACGTAACCGGTTTCAATCAGGTAGGCGTGGTCCGCCAGTTCCAGGGCGAGGCTGGCATTCTGTTCGACCAGAAGAACGCTGACATGTCCCTCGCGGCGGATGCGTTCGACGATGGCGAAGATGCTTTCCACGACGCGCGGCGCCAGCCCGAATGAAGGCTCATCAAGGACCAGCAGGCGAGGGGCCATCATCAGCGCCCGCGCGATGGCGAGCATTTGCTGTTCGCCGCCGGACAATGCGCCGGCCTGTTGACGCCGCCGTTGCGCGAGAATCGGAAAATAACCGTACATACGCTCGACAGCTTCAGGCAATTGCCGCTGGTTTGTGTAGCCGCCGAGCCGCAGATTCTCCTCCACCGTCAAGCCGACGAAGGTGCCGCGGCCTTCGGGAACGTGGCCGACGCCGAGGCTTGCGATCTCTTCGGTACTCCGACGGCGCAGTTCCTTGCCGGCAAAGAGGATTTGTCCATCGCGGCGTACCATGCCGCACAGCGCGCGCAGCGTTGTCGTTTTGCCGGCGCCGTTGGCGCCAAGGAGCACGGTCATGCCGCCTTCCTCAACCGCGACGTCTATTCCGTGCACAACCTCCGACTGCCCGTAAAAAGCCCGCAGCGAGCGAAGCTCGAGAATCGGCGCCATCAGTGCCGCGCTCCCAGGTAAGCCTCGGTCACCGCTGGATTGTCCCGCACTTGTGCCGGAGTGCCGTTGGCAATGACGCGCCCGAAATTGAGCACGACCATTTGGTCGGAAAGGCTCATCACCAGGCCCATATGATGTTCGACCAGCAGAACCGTGATGCCGAGCTGATCGCGAATGGCGCGGATCAGCGCGCCAAGCTCCGCCACCTCTTCGTGATTGAGGCCGCCGGCGGGCTCATCGAGCAGAAGAAGCAGCGGCCGGGCCGCAAGCGCTCGCGCCATTTCCACGCGCTTGCGCGCACCAAACGGTAACGTTTCCGCCGGACGCGACGCCAGATCCGTCAAGCCGACAAAAGCGAGCATGGTGCGCGCAGTTTGCTCGAATTCCTGCTCTTCCCGCCGCGTCGCCGGCAGCGTCATCGCATCCGCGAGCGGCCCATTGCGGCCGCGAGCGTGCGCGCCAACTTTGACGTTGTCGAGCACGGACATCGAGGCGAACAAGGCCGGCGCCTGAAAGGTGCGGCCGATGCCAAGCACCGCGATGTCCGCGGGCGCGCAGCGGCGCAACGAATGCCCGTTCAATCGGATGTCGCCACCATTTTGTCGGTAGAGTCGGCTTAGGCAATTGAACAACGTGGTCTTGCCGGCGCCGTTCGGGCCGATCAAACCTACGATGCGGCCGCGCTCGACCGCGAAGCTGACCGACTCGAGCGCGACAATGCCGCCGAAGCGCATGGTCAAATCGGCAACCTCCAGCAGACGCGCGTCGCTCTGCCGGGTGTTTGCAGCCGCGAGAGAAAGATCGGTCATGCTGATGTCGTCATCATCTCTGACCGCTACTCCCGAATGGCTTTCCTTGTTCTTCTGAAGCCGTTCTAATGAAGTCGCCGATACGGCGTGACATATGGCCGCCGAAAACCGGATGGGCGATGGCGAAAGCGTGACACGCCCCGCCTTTGCCCGTCAATGACCGGAAAGGCGTATGCCGATCGGAAAATAGCGAAAAAAGCCTGCGGCCGCGCAGGCCGGGCAGTTGCCGCAATTGCGGCGGCGGCCGGAGTTTAGTGCGCCATCAGTACCGGAACCGTCATGGTCCGGAAAATGCTGCGGGTAACGCCGCCGAGCACGAATTCGCGCAAGCGCGAGTGCCCGTATCCGCCCATAACCATAAAGTCGGCGCCGGAATCGGCCGCGTGCGACAACAAAACGTCGGCGACGTCGACATCGCCTAGGACCGTGCGCTTGACCTCGACATTGAGATCATGCCGGGCCAGATGCTCGCCGAGATCGGCGCCGGCGATCTCATCCGCCTTGCCGCGTTCATTCGCAACAATGACAATCTCGACGCGCTTCGACTTTTTCAGCAGCGGCACCGCATCGCCGATGGCGCGTGCGGCGGCGCGGCTGCCATCCCAGCACACCATGACCTGATCGAGCTTGAACGGGTCTTTTTGGATGTAAGGGACGACAACGACCGGGCGTCCGGATTCGAACAAGGCGGCCTCGGCAATAATTTCTTCGATAGCGCTTTTCTCCGGCTCGGCTTGTCCGACGACAGAGAGATCGAAGCGGCGCGCAATGCGGCTGAACATCTCGCCGACGCCGGCGAGGCTTGCGCTTACGGTCAATGAATCGGCGGAAATGCCGGTGCGGTCGCTCGCCGCGGCAAAACGATCGATGGCGGCTTTTGCCGCCGCTTTACTGTCGCGCTCCTGGCTCTCGATCACTTCTCCGGGAATGTAACCCGCGCCCGAGATCGGAACGATTGGATCGTAGAGGAACGCAATGCCGGTGAGGTGAGCATCGAACGCAGCCGCCAGTGAAATCGCATATTCGCTTGCCTGGTTCGTCCTTTCGCCGACCGCCAGATTGACGACAATATCTTTAATCATGGCGACATCTCCTTCGCACCGAAAATAAGACCGTAAAGTACTGATACGATGCCAGGTGAGATTGGGGCTCGCTTGTTGGAGTTCAATAAACCCGTCCGCTCATTTCTTAATGTTGCCTTGGGCGTCAAATTGTTTGAGGTAGGCCCACAGGTCGTTAATCTCATCGTCGTTCTTGATCCCGGCGAACGTCATTTTAGTGCCCGGAATTTTAGCCCGCGGATCCTTGATGTATTCTTTGAATGACGCCTCGTTCCATTCAATGCCGGAATTCTTGTTGGCGTCGGAATAATTAAAGCCCTCCACCGTGCCCGATTTTCGGCCGTCGAGCCCGTTTAACTCCGGGCCGACCAAATTCTTCGCATCCGGACCGATGCGGTGGCAGGGAAGGCATTTCTTGAACGAGTTTTGTCCCTTCTCGACGTCCTGAGCCCATCCGGTTCCCGCCGCGACGAGGCTAAGAACCGCGAATGTAATCACCACCTTCATCATGAGCGGGCCCTTTCTGATCTGGCGCCAAACGCAAAAATCGCCCGGGCGGGCGGGTCCGTACCGCCGCTGAAAGCATATCTTCCCTCTCATCATTTGTGCGTCAATAGCGCCTATACGCACGTGCTGCTATCGGCCGCAAATAAGGGGAGACAAAGTTGCCTTGACCTTTTCGTCGTCATGGCGATCTTGGACGATAAGCCAATATTGAGTTCGACATGACTGTCGCAATGCCGCCATCCGATGACGCCGTGCTCGCCCGCAGGGCCGAGATCGTTGCGGCGCTGAAGCGAATCGTCCCCGGCGAAGGCGTGATCGATTCGGAAACGGCGATGCGGCCCTACGAGAGCGATGGCTTAACCGCGTACCGCCAGCTTCCCATGGTGGTGGTCCTGCCGGAAACGACGGAACAAGTCTCGGCCGTTTTAGCCTATTGCCATCGCCAGGGCGTCAAGGTCGTGCCGCGCGGGGCAGGGACGTCGCTCTCGGGCGGCGCGCTGCCGCTCGACGACGGCGTCCTTCTCGGCATGGCTAAGTTCAACCGCATCCGCACCATCGATTACGACAATCGGATCGCCGTCGTCGAACCCGGCGTCACCAACCTTGCGGTCTCGCAGGCCGTCGCGGATGCGGCTTTCTACTATGCGCCCGATCCCTCGTCGCAAATCGCCTGCACCATCGGCGGCAACGTCGCCGAAAATTCCGGCGGCGTGCACTGCCTCAAATACGGCGTCACCACCAACAACGTGCTCGGCTGCGAATTGGTATTGATGAACGGCGAGGTTTTGCGGCTTGGCGGCAGCTACCTCGATTCCGCCGGCTACGACCTGCTGGGCATTGTGACCGGTTCGGAGGGGCTACTCGGCGTCGTCACCGAAGTCACGGTGCGCATCTTGAAGAAGCCGGAAACCGCGCGCGCGGCGCTGATCGGCTTTTTAAGTTCGGAGGATGGCGGCGAATGCGTCGCCCGCATCATCGGCTCGGGCATCATTCCCGGCGGGATGGAAATGATGGACGGTCCGGCTATTCGCGCGGCCGAGGATTTCGTCCACGCCGGTTATCCGCTTGATGTCGAGGCGTTGCTCATTGTCGAACTCGATGGTCCGGGCGCCGAGGTCGACCATTTGCTCGATCGCGTGCAAAAGATTGCGCAGGAGTGCCGCGCTGTTAATTGCCGGGTGTCGAATTCCGAGGACGAGCGCCTGTTGTTCTGGGCCGGCCGCAAAGCCGCGTTCCCGGCGGTCGGCCGCATCTCGCCCGATTATTACTGCATGGACGGAACAATTCCGCGGGCCAAGCTGCCGCTGGTACTGCACCGCATGAAAGAACTATCGGCGAAATACGGGCTGCGTGTCGCCAATGTGTTTCATGCCGGCGACGGCAATCTGCATCCGCTCATTCTCTATGACGCCAACAAGCCGGGTGAGCTCGAACGCGCGGAGAATTTCGGCGCCGATATCTTGCGGTTGTGCGTCGAAGTCGGCGGGGTGCTAACCGGCGAGCACGGCGTCGGCGTGGAGAAACGCGATCTGATGCCGGTGATGTTTTCCGAGACCGACCTCAATCAGCAAATGCGGCTCAAATGTGCCTTCGACGACAAGAGCCTGCTCAACCCCGGAAAAGTCTTTCCGACTTTACATCGCTGCGCCGAACTCGGGCGCATGCACGTCCACGCCGGGCGCGTGGCGTTCCCTGAAATTCCCCGGTTTTGAGCCGCCCGCTTGCGATGAGCCAGGATCTCAAACCGCGCGATGCGGCGGAGGTCGAGCAGGCGGTCCAATGGGCGCTCGCGGATGAAAAGACGTTGGAGATTGTCGGAGCGGGCAGCAAGCGGGCGATCGGCCGTGCGGCGCAATGGGACGCGACGCTCGATCTTTCGGGCCTGTCGGGGATAACGCTCTACGAGCCGGCCGAACTCGTGCTGTCGGCGAAGGCCGGTACTCCCCTCGCCGAAATCGAAACGCTGCTCGCGGCGAACGCTCAGGAACTCGCCTTCGAGCCGCTCGACTACGGGCCGCTGCTTGGTGTCCCGCCCGGGGCCGCGACCATCGGCGGGGTGATTGCAGCCAATCTTTCGGGACCGCGGCGGGTCAAGGCGGGCGCCGCCCGCGATCATTTTCTAGGCGTGGCGGCCGTCTCCGGGCGCGGTGAAAGCTTCAAGGCAGGGGGCCGCGTGGTCAAGAACGTCACCGGCTACGACCTGTGCAAGCTTCTCGCCGGTTCCTGGGGCACACTCGCGGCCATGACCGAGGTGACGGTCAAGACATTGCCGCGGGCGGAGACCGAAGAGACGCTCCTCCTGCTGCCTCGCGATGACGCGACAGCCGCAAAGGTCATGACGGTCGCCATCGGGTCATTCGCCGACGTGTCGGGCGCGGCATATTTGCCGGCCGGTTTGGCCTCGCGTGTCGACGAGGTTCGAGCGCTCGGCGGGGGCGCGACGGCGCTGCGCCTCGAAGGCGTCGCTCCGTCAGTTGCTCACCGCAAGGACCTGCTGGCTAAACTCCTCGCGGAGTTCGGCAAGCTCGAGAGTTTGAGCGCCGCCGCCTCGCGGGCGCTTTGGCGCCCGATCCGCGACGTTGCTCCGTTTGCCGCCGGCGGCCAGTTGGGGGAGTACCACGTCTGGCGCATCTCGACGGCTCCGGCACGCGGCGTTGAGGTCGGCCGAAAGCTCACCGAAGCCGCGGGGGCCGAAGTTTTCTATGACTGGGCGGGCGGGCTCGTCTGGGCCGCGTTGCCGCCGGCTGATGATGTCGGCGCGACTATTGTGCGGGCGATTGTCGGAACGGCCGGCGGCCACGCCACGCTTATTCGCGCACCGGCCGCGGTGCGCGCCAAGGTCGACGTATTCGAGCCGCAGAACCGGGCGCTTGACGCATTGACGAAGCGCGTGCGGGAAGGCTTCGATCCGCGCGGCATCCTCAATGCCGGCCGCATGTGGGCGGGCGTCTAGATATGTCGGCGAGCGTCTAAGATATGCAGACTTCCTTCACGCTCGCGCAGCTCGCCGATCCCGATGTCGCCGAATCGGAGAAAATTCTGCGTGCCTGCGTGCATTGCGGCTTTTGCACCGCCACCTGCCCGACCTACGTGCTTGACGGCAATGAGCTCGATTCGCCGCGCGGGCGCATCTACCTCATCAAGGACATGCTGGAAAACGATCGGCCGGCGAGCGCGGAAGTCGCCTTGCACATCGATCGCTGCCTGTCTTGCCTTGCCTGCATGACCACGTGCCCGTCGGGCGTCCATTACATGCACCTTGTCGACCACGCCCGCGTCCATATCGAAAACACCTTTACCCGCCCGGTTTCCGAGCGATTTTTGCGGGCTGTATTGGCCTGGACGCTGCCTTATCCGCAGCGCTTCAGGCTTGCTCTCGCGGCCGCGCTCCTGGGCAAGCCGCTCACTCTGCTGGCCGAGGCGGTCGGGCTGAAACGGCTTGCCGCCATGCTGCGCCTTGCGCCCTGGCGAGGGCCGCACCGCCCGCTTGCTCCGCAAACCTTCCCGGCCGCGGGGCCCATGCGAAGCGGCCGCGTTGCGCTGCTTGCGGGCTGCGTCAACGATGTGCTGGCGCCGCAAATCAATGCCGCCGCGGTTCGCACTCTCACGCGTTGCGGCATTGAAGTGGTCGTGGCCAAGAATGCAGGCTGCTGCGGCTCGATGGTCCACCACATGGGACGCGAGCACGAGGCTTTGGCTCAAGCCCGCGCCAATATCGACGCCTGGACCGAGCTTGGGGACATCGACGCCATTGTCATCACCGCTTCGGGCTGCGGCACAACGGTTAAAGACTACGGCTTTATGCTGCGAACCGACCCGGCTTACGCCGAACGCGCGGCGAAAGTGTCAAAGCTAGCCCGCGACATCACCGAGTATCTCGCGGGCTTGCCGCTCGAATCGGCCCCCGGCGCCGCAGGACTTGTCGTCGCCTATCACGCGGCCTGCTCGCTTCAGCACGGGCAGCGCATCACCCGCCAACCAAAAGACCTTCTCGCCAAACTTGGCTTTGTCGTGAAAGACGTACCGGACGGTCATCTGTGCTGCGGTTCAGCGGGAACCTACAATATTATGCAGCCCGATATCGCAAGGAGGTTGCGCGAGCGCAAAGTCGGGACTATCGAGAGATTGCGACCTGACGTGATCGCGGCGGGAAATATTGGCTGCATGACTCAGATCGCCGCGGGCACCAGCGTCCCGACCGTTCATACAGTCGAATTGATCGACTGGGCGAGTGGCGGTCCTTGTCCGCCCGCGTTGCAAGAGCATCGGGGGCAAGCGGCCGAGTTGCCGTCTGCTGCCGCGGGCTGACGGGAAGCTCGTCGGTATTGTGGCGTGAACCCGGCCTCCAATGGGGCCGATTGGATTTTCATACTCGTAGCTTGGATCGGGAGGACTGATCATGGCGAAGAAATCGAAGACGAAGAAGAAATCGACGAAATCCAAAAAGAAAGCGGCGCCGGCGCGCAAAAAGAAGAAGGTAGCGAAATCTGTGGCGCGCAAACCGGCGAAACGCTCGGTGAAAAAGGCGGCTCCGAAGCGCAAGGCGCCGGCCAAAAAAGCACCTCCGGCCCGGAAGCCGGCTCCGGTAGCGCCGACGCCCGAGCCCGCACCGGCGCCGTCATGGACGCCGCCGGTCAGCCCGGGGTTTGGCGAAAGCGGCAGCACCTAAGACGCGTCCCGCTCCGGCTGCGCTTAACTGAACGTCACGGCGCGTGCGCGAGTGCGCGCCGTGCTTTTTTACGCCTCGGTCACGCCGGACTTCTCCCGCATGCCACTTAGCGCTTCCGCGCATGGCCGGATTGCAACGGCCGGGTCAGGACCATAGCATTGGGCAATAACACGCGCGCCGCGGCATGTGGCAGTTGAGCGCGCGCTACGCGGGAGATGCACCATGGGCACGGGTTACAACATCCTGATTATGGGCGCGTCCTATGGGTCGCTTTTAGCCTCAAAGCTTTTGTTTGGCGGCCACAACATCAAGCTCATCTGCCTTCCCGCCGAAGCCGACTTGATCAACGCCGAAGGTTTTCGCGTGCGTCTGCCGGTGCGCGGCCGCCAGGCACCGGTCGAACTCGATTCACGCAAGCTTCCGGGAAAGGTCACGGCCGGCGGCACGGCCAATGTCGATCCGAAGGACTTCGACCTTGTCGGACTGGCGATGCAGGAGCCGCAATATCGCTCGGCCGGCGTGCGCGAACTGCTCGATGCGGTAGGGCGGGCAAAAGTGCCGTGCATGTCGATCATGAACATGCCGCCGCTCGCTTATCTGCGGCGCATCCCCGGCCTCGATGCCGACGCCCTGAAGCCGGCCTACACTGATCCGAGCGTCTGGAACAATTTCGATACGGCCTGCATCACGCTATGCAGTCCCGATCCGCAGGCTATCCGTCCGCCGGACGAGAAGATCAACGTTCTCCAAGTCACACTACCGACGAATTTCAAGGTCGCGCGCTTTCCAGACGAGAAACACACGGCCATTTTGCGGCGGCTGCAAGACGACATCGACGCGATCCGCTTCGACACGCCAGAGGGTCCGACCGAGCTCCCGGTGAAGCTGAAAGTCTATGACTCGATTTTCGTCCCCTTGGCGAAGTGGGCCATGTTGCTTGCCGGCAATTACCGCTGCGTGACCAAGGACGGCATGCGCACCGCGCAGGAGGCGGTGTGGAGCGACGTCGAGACATCGCGCTCGGTCTACAATTTTGTGGTCGACCTCTGCGTCAAGCTTGGCGCCAAGCCTGGCGATATGGTGCCGTTCGAAAAATATGCCGCGGCGGCGCAATCGCTCACTCGCCCGGCATCCGCCGCCCGCGCGTTGCAGAACGGCGCGCCTTATATCGAACGCGCCGATAAGCTCGTGCAGCTCATTGCCGCGCAGCGCGGTCTGCATAATCCGGCAATTGATGCGCAGGTCGCGTTGGTCGATGCGCGGCTTGAAGCCAATCGCAAGAAAGCGGCGGCGGCGTAGAATCTGCGAGGAAAAGGCGGACTAGGCGACCTCGACGTCTTCCCAAAAGCCGAAGCGTCCGCCGACCTTCGCCATTTCCGGCCGCGGAGCCTCGTAAGACCACGCCGCCCGCGCATGGCTTTTGCCGTCGATGACGACGTCATAGAATTGCACACCGTGCGGGCACTTCAGATCGTCCGCGGTCTTTTCCGTCTTTTTCAGCCAATCCATGCGCACGGCCGAGCTGGGAAAATAGCTGTATCCGTGAGCCTCGACGATGTCGTCGCTATCGGCGACTACGCGATCGTCCAATGTTGCTTTCATGACGTCCCTTCCAAGAAAACTTTACTCAGCGCCGCAAGACGGCGTTGACCAGCGTTATGTCGACATAGGCGTCGAAGGCGGCCAATGCAACGCCTCCCTGGCCCACGCACGAGTGAGCCGGAGCTGGCGGTCGATTGCCGACGCGAGCAATTCGCGAGAAGGCGGCCGGCGGTTCAATTCACCGGCCGTTCAGTCACCTTCACGCCGTTGCCGTGCCGGCAAACAGGCTCTTCTTAATGATGGCGTGGATGCCCCAGTTGCCGTCGACCACTTGGGTCACGCCGAAATCGACGCCGACGGAAATCAGTGAAATCGCCTCATCCTCCGTCAGCCCTTTGGTCGTCATCAGGAAACCGCGCATCTTGCGGAATGCGTCCCGCAGCGCGAGATCGATCGAAGATTTCTTGTAGATATCCTGCTGCGCCGAGGGGCCGAGCTCTTCGAGATAGTTGGCGAAGCTGAAACCGTGCAGCACCCATTCATCCTGGGTTTCAAGCAGCGGATAATTTAGTTGGGCCAGCGATCCCGTCAGTGCGCTCTGCTTGTGCAGAATCAGTTGGAATGTGCCGGTCAACGACATCTCGATGGCGGTGCCGCACAATTCCGAGTCGCCTTGTGCCGCATGAGAATCGCCGACGGAGAACAGACCTCCCGGTACCGCGACCGGGTAGTACATGGTCGCGCCTTTGCCGATACGCCAATTGTCCATGTTGCCGCCAAAATAGCCCGGCGGGATGGAGTCAACGATATCGGCTTCTTTCGGCGCGACCCCCATCACGCCGAAATGCGGCCGGATGGGAATGCGCACGTTTTTCAGGACGTTGTGGTTCTCCTGCACGGTCGAATGGTCGACCGGCACGCCCGGATAGTCGATGATCTTATGGACGACGCCGTAGGGGTCGGTCTGCGGAGTCCAGCGAAAATTGTAGACCGCCTGGGCCCAGTTGCGCTGTCCGCTGGTATCGATTTCGTAGATCGTACAGACTTCGCGCGGTTTCGGCTCGGTCATCAGGTCGCTGTACTGAAAGCCCCACCACGCCGCCGCATTGCTGCCGAATGATTTACCCGCATAAGCCGGATTGGCGCACGGCCGCGGCTTCACATCCATGATGCGCACTTCAAGGATGTCGCCGGGCTCGGCGCCGCGGATATAAACCGGCCCCGTACAAATGTGCACGCCGAAACCTTCGCCCGCGCCACGCCCCAGAAGCTTACCGTCAATCGGTCCGGCGCCGCGCCGGTTCACGCCTTTCTTGTCCTTGGTCCATAAGAATACGCTTTCGGCGCCGGGATCTCCTTTGACCATGCGCTCGCCATCGTCATTGGCGTGGTGGGTCAGGGCCTCGATGGTGATGTAATCGCCCGAATCCACTTCAAGCTGAGGTTTCAATAGCTTGCTGAAATAGCCCCAGTGCACGGTGTCGGCGTTCGCCGGCAAGTAATGGTACGTCGGCTGGCCCGGGCTTGTGGCCGCCGATGCAGGAGAGGAAAGGGTACCGCTCGCTGCCCACGCCGCGGCGCCGCCGCCGGTGACGAATGCGCTCTTGAGAAAGCTGCGCCGCTCATGGTCGAGTTCGTCCAGCAGCTTCTGTCGATGCAGCTCAAAATCTGGGCAGGTTTTGTCATCGCCTGTGCACATGACGAAAAAACTCCCTGTTAAGTGTATGATCTATCGTGCGACCTGACCCGGTCGCAAAAAGCACCAAGGCCGCATGCGGCAATTTACATGCCAATGCTCACGTGGGACGGAAGGTTACTCGGCCGCCGATGCCAGCGGCATTTCCTTCACTTGAGCAAATTCCCCGTTCGGCACGACTTCGAGCCGGCGGCGGTGAAAGGCGTTGAGTGTCGAGCGGTGGCCGATTGAAATGATGGTCGCGCCCTTGAGCCGCTCCAGCAACAGCCGATAAAGGGCGGCCTCCGCGCGTTCGTCGAGGGCGGCGGTTGCTTCATCAAGCAAGAGATAATCCGGCGCCTGCAAAAGTGCGCGAGCGATTGCTAGTCTTTGCTGTTCGCCTTGCGACAGGATGCGGTTCCAGTGCGCCTGCTCGTCGAGGCGCGAGACCAGCTGTGGAAGGCCGACTGCGACGAGCGCTTCGGCAACGCGGGCGTTATCGAACGTGCCCTGGGTTGCCGGATAGGCGACAGCAGCGGCGAGCGTCGCGAGAGGAAAATAAGGCCGTTGTGGTACGAGCATAACTTTGGCGCCTTCGGGCACGCTGACGCGACCGGACCCGAATGGCCAGATGCCGGATACGGCCCGCAACAGCGTCGATTTGCCCACGCCTGACGGGCCGGTGACCAACACACTCTCACCGGCCGGAACGGCGACGTGTTCGGCGGCGACAATCGGCGAACCGTCGGGCAGGCGGACTTCAAGCCCGTCGATGGCGTACGGCTTACCCGCGTGGCCTGCGATTATTTGCACGACCGGCGGCGTCACCGCGGCCGCGCGACCGGCGGCGATCGCTTCCTGGAATCCGGTCAAGCGGGCGATGACGGAGCGCCATTCGGCGATCTGCCGATAGGCGGTGATGAAATAGGAAAGCGCCTCTTGCACGCTGTTGAACGCGGAGGCGGTTTGCATCAAGCTGCCAAGCTGCATGGCGCCGGAGAAATAAGCTGGCGCCGCCAAGATATAAGGAAAAATCACCGCGGCTTGTGAGTAGCTCTGCGTGAAGAACATCAGCCGCTTCTGCCGCTGCATCAGCGCATACCAGTTGCCGACCACCGAACCGAAGCGGCTCAAATGCTCCTCACGCTCGGCCGCCTCGCCGCGGAGCGAGGCGATCTGCTCGGCATTCTCGCGCGTTCGCACCAGATTGAAACGGAAATTGGCCTCGAAGCGCTGTTGCAGAAAATTCAGCGCAATGAGCGGCTTGCCGATCAGGTGGGTCAGCGCGGTGCCGATCACGGCGTAGAGGAGCGCCCCCCAGACCAGGTACCCAGGGATATTGAAGTTCGGGCCGAACATCGTGAGCGGCGCTTGCGCCGACAGCGTCCACAGAATGACGACAAATGAGCAAAGCGTGACCACGGCACTCAGCATGCCAGTGCCAATCGTCATGGTGTAGTCCACAAACAGCCGCAAGTCTTCGGCGATGCGCTGGTCGGGGTTATCAGCTTCGTCGCCGAGAAGCTGCATGCGGTAGTGGTTGGCGGACGTGAGCCATTCATGCAGATAGGTTTGCGTCATCCACCGCCGCCAGCGGATCTGCAGCCACTGATTCAAATAGAGCTTGTAGACCACAAGTACGGTGTAGACGGCTGCGAGCACACAGAAGAACAGGATGGCGCTGATGAAAGCGTCCCGGTTGCGGTCTTGCAGCGTGTTGTAAAAACGATTGTACCATTGGTTGAGAATGACCTGGAGGCCGACGAGCGCCAATTCAATGGCAATGACTGCGCCCAGGAGCACCCGCCCCGGCCAGCGGTCGTCAGAGCGAAAGTAAGGGACGGCGAGCCGCCAGATATCGGCAATCGTCAGGGCAAGGCGTTTCACCAAGAATCTCCAGGTGGCCAATCGGCACTCGCGGACCAAGATAGGCATGCGCCGCAATCATCGCCGCAGGTCCGCCGCTGCGCTGCAATATGCCCCGCACCGCGCTATCCGCGCCAATTGTGACGAAATGGCGATGGCGGCAGCGCTTGGACTCGCTTAGTCTTTGCCAAGGCGGGCAGAAAGTACCCGCAGCGACATGACCGCGCCGTTACCGCCGCTGGAACGGTCGGCCGATCAAAAGTTTTAAGCGCCGCTAGAACGGCGCCTATTGGGGAAACGCTAAATGTTTATGCAGATTCTAGATCCGACCGGAAATCTCTTTGTAACTTGGTTGGTGGCGCTCGTCCCTGTCGTGCTGTTGCTCGTTTTGCTGGCCGGCCTGCGCCTGTCGGCGTGGATCGCCGTGCTTATCGGTTCGGTCGTTACTTTTCTCCTCGGCCTCTTTGTCTGGAAGATGCCGCTCGATGATGGCATACGTGCCTATCTCTATGGCTCGGCGACGGGAATCTGGAATGTCGATTGGATCACGTTCTGGGGCGTGGTGCTGTTCAATACGCTGGTGACGACGGGCACTTTCGAGAAATTCCGTCGCTGGCTGGTGTACCAGGGCACCCTCGATGTGCGCGTGCAAACCATTCTTTTTGCCTGGGCCTTCGGTGCCTTGCTCGAGGGTTTGGTCGGCTTCGGTTATCCGTGGGCCTTCGTCGCCCCCATCCTGATTGCGATCGGCATTCCCGACCTCGACGCCATCCGGGTCGCGGCCATCGCCAACAACGCGCCGGTATCCTATGGCGCGCTCGGTGCACCGATCATCGCGCTCGCAACGGTGACTGCCGGCACGCTCGGTGTCAGCTTCATCGATCTGCTGCCGATCTATTCCGCGTCCGTCGGCAAGATCGTCGCCATCCTGGCGCTGCTACCGCCGTGGATTTTGCTCTATCTTGTATCCGGCAGTAAGGGCATGTGGTCCGCTTGGCCGCTCGCCATTGTCGGCTCGCTTGGCTTCATCGCTGGACAGTTGCCCACCGCCATCTATCTCGGGCCGTATCTGCCTGACGTCATCGGCTCCATTGTATGCTTTGTGGTGTTACTCCTTCTGTTGCGCGTTTGGCGGCCCGCACAAGTGCTGGCTTACGGCGGCGCGCCGGTGAGCGGCGGCCAACAAGTCGAAGCCCATGGGCTTTCCGGCCGTGAGGTCGGTATGGCTTGGCTGCCGATTGCCGTCTTGGTGGCGGTGGTCGTCGCCTGGACGGGACCCTGGTCCAATTTGCCCAAGATCATTCTTTATCATGCTGCGGTCGCCGCCGACTCTGCGATCACGCCGGGGGCGAAGATTACCGCGGTGTTCAATTGGACGCCGTTTGTCGGTGGCACCGCAATTCTTGTTTCGTGGATCATCACCGCGATTTTGCTGCGCGTGAAGCCCGCTCAGATTGGCGAAATTTTCGCCAAGACCTGGTCGCAGATGTGGGGAGCGTGTCTGGTCGGCGTGTTTATTTTCGGCCTTGCTTATGTCTACAACTATTCGGGCATGGCCGGCTCGCTCGCGAGCGCCTTTTCGAAGATCGGACCGGCGTTCATTGTCGTCGCTCCAGTGCTCGGCTTCATCGGCGTCGCGCTCTCCGGCAGTAACACGTCGACCAACGCCATGTTCGGCACTTTTCAGGCGCTGGTCGGCAAGGTGCTTGGCTTTCCGTTGTTATTGCTGCCGACGCTCAATTCCGTCGGCGCCGAAGTCGGTAAGCCGATCGCACCGCAGACGGCGAGCGTCGGTGTTTCCACCAGCCGCTTCGTGCGCAACGAGGGCGAGGCGATCAGGCACAATTTCGGCTGGACGATCGTGCTGCTCGTCTATCTCGTGCTCATCGGCGTGGCTTGCTACCTGTTCTTCCCAGGCATCGCCGTCCTGAAACATTAGCAAAAAAGCGGCGGCGAATGGCGCCATTCGCCGCCGTCTGCTTCGCGGCGCGCGAAATCATGCTTTGGTCGCGCGTGTCATCAGGTAGGGCATCCTGATCGTGTTCTCTTCGAAAATGTCGGCGGCTAATGCGTCGAACTCCGCGCGCAGCGTGGCGAGCCTTTCCGCATCGCCTTTCATCGACTCGACGAGTTTAGTGAGGGGTCCGATGGTCGCCTCCTGTGCGGTGCGGAAATGCGCAAGGCTGAGCGCCGGCGCGACCAAGGTGTCTTGCGCGAACTTCAGATCGGTCACCGCGGCGCCGAGCCGCTCGCGCACGACGTTTGGATCGCCCCAGAGCGGCGGCGGTGCCGGCGCATCGGCGTCTGGCGGGAGCGGGGGCATGTGGCGCGCGACCAAGGCGAACATGCGGCCGGTGAAATGCTCAGGCGGCCACGTCGAAAAAGCGATGCGGCCACCCGGTTTGAGGACGCGCAGCATTTCACTGACCGCGACGACGGGGCGTGGCGCAAAGATATGGCCGAACTGGCTAAGAACGACGTCGAACGAGGCGTCAGGGTAGGGCAACGCCTCGGCGTCTCCTTCGATAAACTCCACGTTGACGCCGGCAATCTGGGCGTTCTTCTTGGCGCGTTCGACGAGGGCGGGCGTCAGATCGAGCCCGCACGCCTTCGCGCCGCGAAGCGCGGCGGTGACCGCGACGACGCCGGTTCCGCAAGCCACGTCGAGCACGCGCTGTCCGGCGCTGACTTGCGCAAACTTCACCAGCTGCGCGGCAGGTGGTGTCGTTGTGATTTCGACCGGGACAAACGATGTCCAGGCTTCGCGCTGGGCGGCTTTGAATGTCGCGAACTGATCGGCGGATTTCGTCGTCACGGCGCGGCTCCGGTAGCCACGCATGCTTTCGCGTTAAGCGCGGCAAGACAAGAAAAAAGGGCGCGGTTCCCGCGCCCTTTCGGAAGACGAAAGCGACGGACTTAGAAGTCCATTCCGCCCATGCCGCCGCCCGGCGGCATCGCCGGCATGGCTGGTTTGTCCTTGGCCTTCTCCGCCACCATAGCCTCGGTCGTAACCAGGAGGCCTGCGATGGAAGCTGCGTCCTGAAGCGCGGCACGCACCACTTTGGCCGGATCGACAATGCCCTTCTCGATCATGTCGACATAGGTCTCGTTCTGGGCGTCGAAGCCGAAGCTCTCGGATTTGTTTTCCAAGATCTTGTTGACCACGATCGAGCCTTCCATGCCGGAGTTTTCCGCAATCTGACGGAGCGGCGTCTCCAGCGCCTTGAGCACGATGTTGATCCCGGCCTGGACGTCGGCATTGTCGTTGGTGAGCTTGCCGATGGCCTTCTTGGCGCGAAGCAGCGCCACGCCGCCGCCCGGCACGATACCTTCCTCGACCGCGGCGCGGGTGGCGTTGAGCGCGTCTTCGACGCGGTCTTTCCGCTCCTTCACCTCGACCTCGGTCGCGCCGCCGACGCGGATGACGGCGACGCCGCCGGCGAGCTTCGCCAGCCGCTCCTGCAGCTTCTCGCGATCGTAGTCCGACGTCGTCTCCTCGATCTGCTGCTTGATCTGATTAACGCGGGCTTCGATGTCTTTCTTCTTGCCGGCGCCATCGACGATGGTGGTTTTCTCCTTCTCGATCACCACTTTCTTGGCGCGACCGAGCATGTTCACCGTGACGCTCTCGAGCTTGATGCCGAGATCCTCGGCAATGAGCTGGCCGCCGGTCAGCACCGCGATGTCTTCGAGCATCGCCTTGCGGCGGTCGCCGAAACCCGGAGCCTTGACGGCCGCGACTTTCAGTCCGCCGCGCAATTTATTGACAACCAGCGTCGCCAGAGCTTCGCCTTCGACGTCCTCGGCGATGATAAGCAGCGGCTTGCCCGACTGCACCACCGCCTCCAGCACCGGCAGCAATTGCTGCAAGCCCGGGAGTTTTTTCTCGTGCAACAGCACGTAGACGTCCTCGAGCTCGGCCAGCATCTTCTCGGCATTGGTGATGAAGTACGGCGAGAGGTAGCCGCGGTCGAACTGCATGCCCTCGACGATTTCGACGTCGGTCTCCAGCGCCTTGGCTTCCTCGACGGTAATGACGCCCTCGTTGCCGACCTTCTGCATCGCCTGGGCGATCATCTTGCCGACATTGTTGTCGCCGTTGGATGAGATCGTACCGACTTGCTCGATTTCGGATGACGAGCCGACCTTCTTCGAGCGCTTTTTGATGTCGCCGATGACGGCCGCGACGGCGATGTCGATGCCGCGTTTCAGGTCCATCGGGTTCATGCCGGCGGCGACCGCTTTGGCGCCTTCCTTGACGATGCTATGCGCGAGCACCGTCGCCGTCGTGGTGCCGTCACCGGCTTCGTCGTTGGTCTTCTGCGCGACCTCGCGCACCATTTGCGCGCCCATATTCTCGAACTTGTCTTCGAGCTCGATTTCTTTGGCGACGGTGACGCCGTCCTTGGTGATGCGCGGAGCGCCGAAGCTCTTCTCGATCACCACGTTGCGGCCCTTGGGGCCGAGCGTCACCTTCACGGCGTTGGCCAGTATCTCGACGCCGCGCAACATCCGCTCGCGGGCGTCAGCGGAAAATCGTACTTCTTTCGCAGCCATTGTTTGTTAGCTCCTCGGTTTTCAACTCGTCATCCCGGTTTCACCCGATGATCCATGCGGGGCACCGCTCTATGGATGGCCGATCAAGTCCGGCCATGACGGTGCAGCCTTCAGGCGATCACGCCCATGATGTCGGATTCCTTCATGATCAAAAGCTCGTCGCCATCGAGCTTGACCTCGGTGCCGGACCACTTGCCGAACAACACCCTGTCGCCGGCCTTGAGGTCCATAACAATGAGCTTGCCGTTCTCGTCGCGGCCGCCGGGTCCGACGGCGACGACCTCACCTTCCTGCGGTTTCTCTTTGGCGCTATCGGGAATGATGATGCCGCCTTTGGAGCGCTCGTCGGCCTCAATCCGTTTGACGACGACGCGGTCATGCAGGGGACGGAACTTAAGCTTTGCCATGATCATCCTTATTGCCGCATCCGGCGCGGCGTTCGACCAGTTGAGTATAAAAGTCGTGGATTTGCAGCTAATTGGCACTCAGTCAAAATGAGTGCCAATTACGCACAGGCAAATAGGATTTGCTCCGGTTACTGTCAAGCAGAGGCCGCATTTTCTTCCAGGTTCCGCTTAGGTTCTGGCGGCTCACGCAGGCAATTTCCAGCGGCACTTGCAACATGCGAGGTTGCCGAAGCCGAGCCACGCTCTACTAGCACTCGGAGCGGAAAATCGTCACCATCCCGGCTGAAACTGTGTGAGTCCGTGATGCGGTGTGCGATCCGCAGCACGCTTAAGCCGGTTTTGAGGAGGATTCTTTCGTGAGCCTGAGGTTTCGCAAGTTTCGTCCGGCCGCGAGCCTTGCCGTTGTGGCGCTTGCGCTTTCGGCGTGTGCGAGGAACCCCCCGCCCGAGGCGCTCCCGCCGGCCGCCGCCGTCGCACCGGAAATGCCGGCTTCCATCCGGCCCGAAGAGGTCGTTGGACGCTGGGGCTACGGCGCCTATCACAATGAAGCGGACCGGACGCGAACCGAAGCGGCGGCGAGGGGCCAATGCGGCCAACCGGTGGTAATCAATCGCGGACCGAACGGCGGCGTCATGATGTACCTCGCCGACAGCGCGCAGCTGCAGGAGCTCCATTTGAAAGGCAGTCCAAGCGGCGTAAACTTTGTCGGGCCGCCCGGTCCGGCTGGCGGCCCACAGGATCGCGAGATTGTTTCGTTCGACGGCCGCAGCATGGTGCTGCGGTGGATCAACCCCGAAATCGCCAGCCGCTACGGCACTGCGGTGTACGTGCGCTGTGCGCCTGAAGGCGTGGCGCGCCGGCCGGCTCCGCGCTAAGCGGACTTCCGAACCGCCACACTAGTGTCCCGATTCCGAAGTTCGCATGACCAGGCGGCAATTCCATGTGCGAACTTCGGAATCAAAGGGACACTAGCAAGCCTATTGAACTAGTGTGGCTTTGGTTCGGAAGTCCGCATAATAAGGCGCCGGCAAAAATGATGCGGACTTTTGAACCGCCACACTAGTGTCCCGATTCCGAAGTTCGCATGACCAGGCGGCAATTCCATGTGCGAACTTCTGAATCAAAGGGACACTAGCAAGCCCATTGAACTAGTGTGGCTTTGGTTCGGAAGTACGCATAACAAGGCGCCGGCAAAAATGATGCGGACTTTTGAACCGCCACACTAGCGCGCCACGGGCGCCGGGCGAACGCTAGCGGCAAACAGCGAATCCACCTCGCTCTGCGAAGCGTGCCCGTCTTCACCCTCGAGCGGCGGAGCTCGGACGGCCGGTGATCCGTCGCCCTCAAATTCACCGAGGACGGCGCCGAGCAGTTGCTCCATTCCCGCCAGCGCGGTTTTGACTTTCGCCAATCGCTGGCTGGTCACGTCCTGGAAATTGCAGGCTTCGAAAATCGCAATGACCCGATCGCGGATGTCTTGAGCGAGGCCTTGCTCGCTATTGCCTTTGACGGCGGCCGACAGGTTATTTGCCGCCTGATCGATCTCTTCGGCGGCGGCAAGAATTCTTTGCGTCGCTTGCTCGCTCGTCTTCACGGCGGCTTCAAGTTCGTGGGTAAAGCGGCGCAGTGGCGCGGCGGCGGTTCCATTGCCGGCGTCTGCCTGCTCCGCTCCGACAAGAACGCCGCGAATGTCACGTAAGCGCGACGTAAGCCGTGCCATCTCGGCGCTTTCCGCGGCGGAAGTGGCGGATGTGCGCAGCGGCGCGGCGGCCAGCATGGCGCGCAACGCCGCCAACTCCCGCATCACCTCTTCGCAGCACGAGGAAGCGGAATTGCCGGCCGACGGAATTTCACCGTGCGGCGCCGCCATCTTCTCAACGCGGAAAACTTTTCGGCGCTCAGGCATCGGGTTGCTGACCGAATATCCAGCTACTCTAGAGGTCATTCGCTTAATGCTGCGTTCACGCTGCGCTGAGGGCATGCACCGCGGCGGGCGGGCCGCACACGTACGATTAAGGTTAATCGCGCCGAATTCACTCAAAATAAACGCTAACTTGATCAACAAGATGCAAACAAGACACGACGCGAAACGCGCGCCGCGAAATTTACCAAACAGTCGAGGTTTAGGCTTCTAGTCGGGGGAGGGACCGTTCTCCGGTCCGACTCGCAATCCTGTTGAGTACAGAGTCCAGAAAATGCGGCGTACCTTTGTTCGCGTAAACGTAGTGGTGTTCGTCACGGCTTGCGGTATGGCGAGTGTGTTTGGTTCATTGGCTCGCGCGCAAGACCAGCTCCTTGATGCGGGCTGGCAGCTCGCATCGTCAGATTCCCCGAATGGCAACGGCGGATTTTTCGGTTCGACGTTTGGCGGTGAACCGCGAGCGACCGCCGAGCAACGGCCGGCCGCCGCTTCGCCGCAGCGCATGCCCGCGCGGGCGCAGGCCGCGCAACCAAGGGCACAATACTACGTGCCAGCGCAACAGTTCCGTACCTATCGGCGATCGGCGCCGGCTTACGGTGCGCGAGGCGGAGACGATCAACCGACTGGGTCGATGTATGGCATCACCGCGTCGCCAGAAGCATATCAGCCTGGGCCGCGATACGTTCAGCCGCGCGGTCTGTTTGAAGGATTGTTCGCGAGCCACGATCCCGCGCCCGCGCCGGCATACGCGCCTGCCTATGGGGCGCGCGTCGCCGATCCGGCTCACCCTGCCGTCGATCCGATATACGATCGCCAGCTCGTCGATTACAACGGCAACGAGAAGCCGGGCACGATCATCATCGATAGCCCGCATTTCTTTCTTTATCTGGTGATGGCAGACGGCAAAGCGCTGCGCTACGGCATCGGCGTCGGCCGTCCCGGGTTTGCCTGGTCGGGCGTGAAGCAAGTCTCTGCCATGCGCGAATGGCCGGACTGGACCCCGCCGGCCGAGATGCTTGCGCGCCGTCCCGATTTGCCCCGCTTCATGCCGGGCGGGCCCGATAATCCGCTCGGCGCACGCGCGATGTATCTCGGCTCGTCGCTCTACCGCATCCACGGCTCCAACGAACCATGGAGCATCGGGACGCAAGTGTCTTCAGGCTGCATCCGCCTGCGCAACGAGGATGTCGTCGACCTTTACGGGCGCGTGAAGGTGGGGAGCAAGGTTATCGTGCTTTAAGCGGCACGCTCGCCGGGACCGCGGAGTCTTCGCAACGAAGAGCTCTTCTGACGGCAGCGGAAATCACTCCGCCGCCGTTCGCGCATCGCTTATTGCGGCCGCGTGATCCTCCGTTGTTTGATGACATGCTCGGCGATGAAATAGACCGGCCGGCCTTTGATCTCGGACAGGATCTTGCCGATATACTCGCCGACCACGCCGAGCATGATCAGCTGTACGCCGCCGAGCACCATGAGGCCGACGAACAGCGATGGATAACCGGGCACCGTTTCGCCGTAGACCATCGTCTCGTAGACGATCCTGCCGCCATAGACGAAGGCGGCTAGCGCCAACAGCAAGCCGAGCAGCGTGGCGACGCGCAGCGGCGCAACCGAAAATCCGGTCAATCCGTCGATTGAAAGTCCGATCAGGCTGCGCAGATTCCACCGGCTGCGGCCCGCGGCCCGAGGCTCCGGCTGATAGTCGATGCGGATTTGGCGAAAGCCGATCCAGCTCGAGAGGCCTTTGAAAAAGCGGTTCTTCTCCGGCAGCCGGCGCAGCGCTTCGGTCGCGCGCGGCGACAACAGGCGAAAATCTCCGGCGTCTTCGGGAATGTTGGTGCGCGCGCCCCAATTCAGCAGCTTGTAAAATGCCTTCACCAGCACGCGCCGAAACAGCGATTCGTTGGCCCGGTGCGCTTTAGCGGTATAGACGACGTCATAGCCGTCATCGAGCCAGCGGCTGACCATTGTTTCGATCAGCGCCGGCGGATGCTGGCCGTCGCCGTCAATGAAGATCACCGCGCCGAGCCGCGCGTGATCGAGACCGGCGAGAAGGGCGGCCTCCTTGCCGAAATTGCGGGAGAGCGAAACGATTTGCAGATCGAGCCCATCCGCCGGCAGCGCGCACGCAATCGCGAGCGTATCGTCGCGGCTGCCGTCGTCAACATAGACCAGCTCGCAGGACAGCGCCCGTCTGGCGACAAGCACTTGGGCAATTTCGAGCAGCCGCGCATGCAATCGCGCCAGCGAGGCTGCTTCATTGTGCATCGGCACGACGATCGAAAGGCCCTGCGCGGCGGCCGGATTGACCTGCAGTGCCATCAAAACGGGACTGGGCTGCGGCGCCATCAAGACGGGATCGGGCTGCGGGACCGCCGGGAAGGCGATCGGAGCGGGTGCGTCCGCGGGCGTCGGAGACAATGGTGTCCCCCGCAAGGCGCGCGCCGCCTCAGTCAATCGGCTTTGGTTGGTGTCGGTCACCGGTGTCGTTTCCCATATGGCCGACCTATAGCGCAATCGAAAGCGGCTGTCGTGGTAACCTGGCTGCCGCCGCGACCACCTGCCGCTGCGGCACCCCGTTAAATGCTGGATACCGGGGTTCGCCACCGGCCGGTGGCCCCTCCGGAACGAAGGTGGCGGCTAGTGTCCCGATTCCGAAGTTCGCATGATAGTGCCGCGATCTAGTTTGCGAACTCCGGAATCAAAGGGACACTCGGAATCAAAGGGACACTAACAACGTATTGAGTTGGTGTGGCTTTGGTTCAGAAGTCCGCATAACGAATGGGGGGCAAAAATGATGCGGACTTCTGAACGGCCAAACCACTGCTCAACGTGATATGCGGAAGCGGCAATGACCCCGGTTTTCCGTTACGGCCATGCGCGCGCCAGGCTGCTGGTCGCCTGGCGTAACCGCGCGCTCAGCCTCAAGGCGATCGCCTTTGGCCTCGTCGGCATGGTCAACACGGCGGTCGACTACTGTGTCTTTCTGCTTGCGCGCGCCGCCTTTGACAGCTCGGCCGGCGCGCTCGCCGCCTTTGCTTCGCTGTCCGTTCTCTGCGACTGCGGCGGCACCGCGACTTTCACCTTGATTGCCGCGAACACAGTTGCGTGGCTTGTCGCCATGAGCGGCTCGTTTGTTATGAATTCCTTTGTCACCTTTGCAGCCGAGACCGGCCGCAAACTTCGCTGGCGCGCTTATTTCGCGTTCGCCGGTTCCGGTGTTGCCGGTTGGGTTGCCAATACCGCGACCCTTCTGGTGCTCGCCCAAATTTTGCTGCTGCCCGTCTTGCTTGCCAAGGCGGTCGCTATTTTGGTGAGCTTTGTGGTGAATTTTTCAATTTCGCATTTCGTCGTGTTCCGGGCGCAGCCGCGACGAACCGCCAAACATTGAACCTTCTGGCACGTCTAGCGCGAAGCGTCGCGTTTGCGCCCCGGCCGGCCGGCGAGAAAGTCGCGCATGGCGGCGGCGGGCTCATCGCTCTCATAGGCCGTGGCGAATGCATCGATACCGGCAGCAATGGCGGCGGAAAGCGGCAACTCTTCCCACTGCCGCATCAGGCGCTTCTGCAGTCGCACTGCGTGCGGGCGCGAAGTCAAAAGGCTTTCGACACAGGCGTCGATAGCCGCGTCGAGCGCATTAGCCGGCGCGACGCGCTCGACTAAACCCCAGGCGAGCGCGTCGGCGGCGGAGAATTTTTCGCCAAGCAGCATGATCTCGCGCGCTCGGCCCCAGCCGACGAGCCTCGGCAACAGCGCCGCCTCAATGACCGAGGGGATGCCGAGCTTAACCTCCTGCATGCCGAACGAGGACGTTTCCGACGCAATGCGCAAGTCACACGCGGCCGCGATTTCGAGGCCTGCGCCGAAGCAATAGCCGGCAATGCGGGCGATCACCGGTACCGGAAACTTTCGGATCGTGTCGCAACAAAGATGCAGCCGCGTGATGAATGCCTTGGCGCTCTCGGCGTTGGTGATGGCGGCCATTTCGTCGATATCGGCGCCGACAATAAACGACTTGTCGCCGGCGCCGGTCAGCACCACCGCGCGCAGCTTTTCATCTCCGGCAAGCCGGCCCAACACATCGACAAATTCGGCCATCAAGGCGCTGTTGAGCGCGTTGAGATGCCGCGGATTGTCGATGGTCAGCCGGGCCACAACACCGTGCGGCCGTTCCTCCATGCGCACGTCGATGTGCGGACGCTCGGAGTTTGGCAAACGTGTCTCCTCCGGTACCGGGCCGTCCTGTTTCGATTGATCTCTTCGGAAACGGACTCGCGCCTTTCCGGATCACTCTAGCGCGCGGCGCCGGGCCCGTCGCGCTCAAGCTCGGCGACGAGCCGGGCATGGAGCGGATTGTCGCGAGCGTAGACATAGTCGAGGGCCGCGACCGACACCGCCTCGGCGCCGTGATCGCGCAGGAAAATGGCGAGCGCCTGCACCTGTTTGGGCGGACAATGCAGCGTCAGCATACCCGACGACGTCGGACCGCCGAACGGCGCGGCGACGCCGAATTTTTCCCGCGCCTCCGTGAGGAGTGTCTCGTTAAGGCCGGCAAAGCGAGTGCGCACCTCGCGATAGGCTTGCGCACGCTTTTGCGCGGCGACCCGATCGAGCAGGAGCCGGGCGATTTCGCGACGCGCCGCGTCCCACGACGCCGCCCGTGCGGCAACGAGGTTCGCCTGCGAGCGCAAAATGATGCCGTCGTCGATGACTTTGAGCCCGTTGGCGGTGAGCGTGGCGCCGGTCGTGGTGATGTCGACAATCAATTCGGCGGTACCGGCCGCGGGCGCCGCCTCGGTGGCGCCGAGGCTTTCGACAATGAGATAGTCGACAATGCCGTGCTCGGCGAAGAAGCCGCGGGTGAGGTTGGCGTATTTGGTGGCAAGCCGCATCTTGCGGTTATGCTTGAGGCGAAACGCGGTGGCGACGTCATCGAGGTCCGCCATGGAGCGCACGTCGATCCAGGCTTGCGGCACGGCGACCGCGACATTGGCATAACCGAAGCCGAGCTGGTCGATGAAGACGACTTCGCGATCCGCGTCCGCGATCATCTCGCGAACCAGATCCTCACCGGTGACGCCGAGATGCACGGCGCCGAGCGCGAGCTGGGTGGTGATTTCCGCCGCCGAGAGGTAGGCAACTTCCACGCCGTCAAAGCCGGCGATGGCGCCGCGATAGTCGCGGGGGCCGCGCGGCTTGACGAGCTCCAGGCCGGAGCGGGCGAAAAAACTCTCCGCGTTCTGTTGCAGGCGCCCCTTTGACGGCATGGCAAGGATCAGCGGCGCGCTCATGCTGGACCTCCGCACGCCGAAAGCTCTTCGATCGAAGCGGCAAAGCCGACGGCGGGGATCGGTTCGCGGGCGCCGAGCCGCGACAACAGCCCGTCGTAACGGCCGCCGGCGACCAGCGCGCCCTTGGCGCGGGCATCGTGCAGCTCGAACACGAAGCCGGTGTAGTAATCGAAACCGCGGCCGAACGCGGTCGAGAATTCGATGGCGCGGACGTCGACGCCGCGGGCGGCGAGGAAACCGGTGCGTGTCTCGAACAGATCGAGCGCCGGCGTCAGCGCGAGTTGCGCATCGGTGGACAGCGCCCGCAATTCGCCGGCGACATCGTCAGGCCCGCCGCGCACGGCGAGGAAGCGCTCGATCAGCGCGTGGATTTCGCGCGGTAGCCGCGTGCCGGTGCCGAGCGCCGCTTGTTCCAGAAAGCGCTCGGCGATTTCGTCGACAGAACGGCCGCCGACAGCTTCGATCCCGGCGATAGAAAGAAGATCGCTCACCAGGTGATGCGCCGCCTTCGGATCGGAGCCGGCAAGCGCCGCGAGCACGCCCTGATATTCCGGCGGCCGGTTGGCGGCTGCGAGCGCCAGCTGGTCGAGATCGTGCGCCAGCGACCATTTCCTGTTGAAGTCCTTGATCAGCCGCCGCTTCCACGCCGGCGCAAGATCTAGCGCGGCTACAAAGGCGGCAAACAACCCGGCATCGCCGACGCGGATCGAAGGCGCGGCCACGCCGTAAAGCGTCGTCGCCTCGAGCCCAAGTGCCAGCATCTCCGCATCCGCCGCCGCGATATCGCGGCGGCCGAAGGATTCGATGCCAGCCTGGGTGAATTCCGCCGTGCGCCCTTCGCGGTGACGAAATACGGCGCCGAGATAGCAAAAGCTTGCGGGCTTGCCGGCGTCGGCCGATTGCAAATAGGCGCGCGAGACCGGAATGGTCAGGTCGGGCCGCAAGCACAATTCGCGGCCGAGCGGATCGTTGGTGAGAAACATGCGCCGGCGAATGTCTTCGCCGGAGAGGTCAAGAAACGGCTCGGCCGGCTGCAGCACCGGCGGATCGATCGGCGCATAGCCCGCGCGCCGATAGGCGGCGACAAGCTTCTGCGCGCGCTGGTCCGGACCGTTGAGTGCACCGCTCGACATGGCTCGCCGCTTCCACGCCGCGTATGGTTAATCCATTGTCTCAGCACGCGGCGATAATCGTGATTGCACGGCCCTTTAGCATGGCAACCGTCGCTATTCGATAAACATCGACGTCGGCCGTTAATCTTGGCGTTAATGCGGTGAATCGGGACCTTAAAGCCAAAAATGCGCGCCTTGAGGCGGAAGATCAGGCTATTTCCGCAAGCCTTCACCGCGCCGACTCCGCGTCGGCGTCTTGAGCATCTGCCTTAGGGTGAAGGAGGGGGACTAACCTTGTCCGCGGACGGCGGCGAGGATCGCCGGTACCGCGCTCGGATCGACAGTAAGGCTCGTATGCGACAGGCCGGGCACGATGGTGGCCGGGATGCCGGGACGCTCCGCGTTAAGCGTTGGCCCGAATTTGTCGGCATAGAACAGCTCATCCTTTTCGCCGGCGACGACGGCGAGCGGCGTCTGGGCGTTGCGCACATCGGCGGCGTAATCCTGCGTGCCAAACGCCCGCATCAACAGCCACGAATAATGGCCGACCAGAATGTCGCTCCGCGCCGGATCGACGGCGAGGAGGAGCGTGGTCAAATGATCGAAGGCGTGAATGCCGAGGTGGTCGAGCACGGCGAGCGCGATGATCCGCGGGATGAAAGGCTTAGCGTAGTTTCCATCCTGGCGGTAAGTCGGCGCAAAAGCACCGAGCATCGGCGACAGCAGCACCGTGCGCGCAAAGCTTTTTCCGAGCGGTGTTGCGGCAATATGCAGCGCATAACCGCCGCCGGAGGAAAAGCCCATTAATACCAGCTTGGCGTTGGGATATTTGCCGCGCACCATCCCGGTAAAGTCGGCGAGATCGTCGTCGAGTTCGCCGGCGTAATCGATGTCGCCGCGCACGCCCGTGCCGCCGTGGCCGCGAATATCGGGGGCATAGACGGCAATGCCGTCGGCGCTGAGCGCTTTGCCCAGCGGATGAATGCTCGCGCTCTGTGCGGAAGAGCCGTGGATGGCGATGACGACGAGCGGTGGATCGGCCGGAGCCGCACTCGGCAGCCAGGCGCGATAGGCGATTGGCGAGCGGGTGCTGACCGCGAGTGTTTGCACCGCCGGCAAATCGCTGAAATCGACGCTACGGAATGGCGCGCCGAGCGACGCGAGGAGCTGCGGCGTTCCGCTCGTGCCGAACGTCAGCATGCCGGCGAGTACAGCGGCGATCGCGACGACCAGCGCGACAACGACGATGATCAGTATTTTTAAGCCGCGGTTCATTGGCAGCGCCTTAGCAAAAGTTTTCAGGTCACGCCATGACTTGCGAGGAGGCTTCGAACTGTTTCGACAAGCTTAGCCTCGGACACGGAGCGCTGCGCTTCGGCTTGCTTCTGTAAATGCTGCTCGCGGCCCTTTTCCAGCTTCGCGAGTTCGGCGCCGACGATCAAATCCTTGATGGTGACTTCGCCTTTGGCCTTTTCGTCGGAACCCTGGATGACGACACAGGGGCTGTTGCGCCGGTCGGCGTACTTGAGCTGGTTGCCGAGATTTTTCGGGTTGCCGAGATAAAGCTCGGCTCGGATATTCGCCGCCCGCAGCCTCGCCACCATGGCCTGATAATCGGCGAGGCGGTCCTTGTCGAACACGGTGACCACCACCGGGCCGTAGCCGGGTTTGCTGTCGAGCTTGCCGAGATGTTCGAGCGCGGCGGCAAGCCGTGACACGCCAATCGAAAATCCAGTCGCCGGCACCGGCTCGCCGCGAAAGCGCGACACAAGTCCGTCGTATCGCCCGCCGCCGCCCACCGAGCCGAAGCGCGCACCGTCTTTGGCCGGTAATGTCAGTTCAACTTCAAACACCGGGCCGGTGTAATATTCGAGGCCGCGGACGACGGAGCGATCGACGCGAATTCTATCTCCGTACCCACAGGCATCAGTCAGTTGGGAGATTCGTTCTAGCTCGTTCAATCCCAAGTTCAACTCGGGTGGTATTGTATTTTGTCCCAAGAAGGTAGCGATGAACGATCGATATTCTTCAAAATCGAATGATGGCCGCTTGCCAGATTCGAAATCTGCAATTTGACTTCTAAACTTTGGATCATTCGAAAACAGGGTATCTGCCGATAACGTTACTGCGCTGACCGACGAGCTCGAAGTGATAAAGTTATTCGCAAAAATTGAGAGATAAGCACCCTTTGTGACGTCCCCGCTCTCATCTTTGCGACCTTCATGCAATAACTCTTGAACCCCGCCGACTCCGAGGCGGTCAAGTTTATCGATGGATCGCAAGACGGTCAGACGTCTTTCTGGGGAGGCCGTTTTTAACTCAGGCAGGGCGTTCATCACACCGTCGAGCAGCTTTCGATTCCAAACCTTCACCACGTACGACCCGCGCGGAATGTCCAGCGCCTCCATCGTATCCGCGGCCATCATGCACATCTCGGCGTCGGCGGCGGGCGAGGCGGAGCCGACCGTGTCGGCGTCGAATTGCATAAATTGGCGGAAGCGGCCTGGGCCGGGCTTCTCGTTCCTGAACACCCAGCCGACGCGGTAGGTGCGATAGGGCAGTACGAAATTTTCCGTGCCGACGCGTTCCGCAACGTAGCGCGCCAGCGGCGCGGTCAAATCGTAGCGCAACGACAGCCACTGCTCGTCGTCGTCCTGGAACGAGAACACGCCCTCGTTCGGCCGGTCTTGATCGGGAAGGAACTTGCCGAGCGCGTCGGTATATTCGATCGCCGGCGTCTCCACCGGCTCGAAGCCATAGCGTTCGTAGACCACGCGGATCTTCTCGATCATTTCCCGCGTGGCGGTGATCTCTGCCGGGCCGCGATCGGCGAGGCCGCGCGGCAGGCGCGCTTTCAGCTTGTTGGATTTGTGCTTTTCGGCCATCGGCGCTCTCGGCGCGTTCGCGTTTTGAGAGAATGGCGGGTTGGTATCGCACCGGCCGAAGGAGCGCAATTGGATAGCCCGAAGCGCTTTGTATTCATTCTTTGCAGCGGTAGGATGATGCGGCGCATCCCCCGGTCTTTGTCCCACCGGGGTCGTGAGCGGGCGCAGTCGAAGGATCGGCCATCATGACGGAAGCGGCGAGTCTGACGCGACAAACCAACGATCTCGATGCCTTTTGGATTCCGTTTACGCCCAACCGCGCGTTCAAACGCGCGCCACGGCTGCTCGCCCGCGCCAAGGACATGCACTACTTCACCCCGGACGGGCACGCGGTGCTCGACGGATTGGCCGGCTTGTGGTGCAGCAATGCCGGCCATAACCGCGATCCGATTGTCGCGGCGATCGCGCAGCAGGCGGCCGAACTGGATTATGCGGCCGCGTTTCACTTCGCCCACCCGAAATCGTTCGAACTCGCGAGCCGCATCGCGGCGATCGCGCCCGCCGATCTCAATCGGGTCTTCTTCTGCAATTCCGGCTCGGAAGCGGTCGACACCGCGCTCAAAATCGCGCTCGCCTATCACAACGTTCGCGGGGAGGCCGGCCGGACCCGCTTGATCGGCCGCGAGCGCGGCTATCATGGCGTCGGCTTCGGCGGCATTTCGGTCGGCGGCATTGTCAACAACCGCAAATTCTTCGGCACGCTCCTGACCGGCGTCGATCATCTGCCGGCAACCTATAGCCGCGAGCATCAGGCGTTCACCATCGGCGAGCCGGAATGGGGCGCGCATCTTGCCGACGATCTTGAGCGCATTGTCGCGTTGCACGGCGCCTCAACAATTGCCGCCGTGATCGTCGAGCCGATGGCTGGATCGACCGGCGTGCTGGCGGCGCCGAAGGGTTATCTCCAGCGCCTGCGCGCGATTTGCGACAAGCACGGCATCCTCCTGATTTTCGACGAGGTGATTACCGGTTTCGGCCGCCTTGGCGCGGTATTCGCCGCCGAGCGCTACGGCGTGACGCCCGATCTTCTTTGCTTTGCCAAAGGCGTCACCTCGGGTGCGGTTCCGATGGGCGGCGTCATTGCCCGCGAGCCCATCTACGATGCGTTCATGCAAGGGCCGGAGCACACCATCGAATTATTCCACGGCTACACCTACTCGGCGCACCCGCTCGCTTGTGCCGCCGGCATCGCCACGCTCGATCTCTATCGCGACGAAGATATTTTCGGGCGCGCCAAACGGCTGGAAAAGCGGTTCGGCGACGCCGCGATGACGCTCAAGGGCCTGCCCGGCGTGCTCGACATCCGCGCCGTCGGCATCGCCGCCGGGATCGATCTGGCGCCGCGCGCGGGCGCGCCGGGTGAGCGGGGTTACGAAGCGATGGACCGCGCGTTCCACGACGAGGACCTCGTGATCCGTATCAGCGGCGACACGCTCGCGATCGCGCCGCCGCTCATTGTGACCGAAGCGCAAATCGCCGAGATCTTCGAGAAAGTGGGACGGGTGATCCGGGCCGTTATGTCTTAAAAGCGACGCATCGCCGGACTTGCAGGCGCGCAGCGCTTATGGACACTGATATTGCCGGGCGCGAATCACTCTTCCCGGCAGGGAGACCGAAAAAAGTTCCGTCTATCGCGCCGGTTCGGGATCCTCGGGAGCGGGCGGAGCAGGGTCATTGATGGTGCGCATCAGCGCCTTTTTTATCGCCTTCTGCATGGTGCTTATTGCCGTATCTATCGGCACTGCGCTACATTTCCGCTTCGGAGTTTCTGTCACCGACTCCGCTCTCGTCGGCCTCGGCGTCCTGTGCGGGCTCTCGATTTACAACGCGATCGCCGGCCGCAAACACGATCGCGCCGAAGTTAGCGATCAAGTTTCCAACATTGCCCGCGGCTCGGGCGATCTCGCCCGGCAGATGGCGGAATTCGACCGTCGCCTCGGCGTTGTGGAAAACCAGGTCGAGACGGCCATCGACCGAGCGCTGTCCAATACGCAGCCGCTCGCCGCCGAAGTCGAGGAACTGTCCCGGCGCCTTAAGCACCTCGCCGAATCGGTGTCACGCAACGACGCTGGCCTTCGCGGGCAAGAGGGCGAGACGCGCGCCGCCGCGATTCCCGATCCGGCGGCGGTCGTGCCTGCCGCCAGCAACGGCAAGGCGAACCGGGTGGAAGCGCTAGTGCCCGAAAAGATCGCGGCGTTCCGCGGGCTCGACCGCGACGGCATCGCCGCGCTCGTGGCCGGCGCGCTTGATGCGAACAAGATCGACCTCTACCTCCAGCCCATTGTCTCCCTGCCGCAGCGCAAGGTGCGCTATTACGAAGCGCTGTCGCGGCTCAATGCCGGCAACGGGGAAATCGTCGCCGCCGCGGATTTTCTGCCGTTTGCCGCGGCTGCTTCAATCTTGCCGAGGCTCGACGGCCTTTCCGTATCGCGCTGCGTGAAAGTGGTACGGCGTTTGCTGATGAAGAACCGCGACGTCGGCTTGTTCTGCAATCTTTCTATCACTACTTTGACGGATTCAGGCTTCCCGCAACTCCTTGAATTCGTTGACGCCAACCGCGCCATTGCTTCGTCGCTAGTATTCGAATTCACCCAAAGCGCAATCCGCGCCATGGGCCCTGCCGAGCACGACAGCCTCGCCGCGCTTGCCGCGCGCGGTTTTCGCTTTTCCATGGACAATCTTGCCGATCTCGCCGTCGAGCCGCGCGAACTCACCGACCGCGGGTTCCGTTTCATCAAAGTGCCGGCGGAGCTCTTGCTGAGCCGGATTGCCGGCGCCGGCAATATCCATCCCGCCGATTTTTCCGAGCTGCTGGGGCGGTTCGGCATCGACCTTATTGCCGAGCGGGTTGAAAGCGAGGCGAGGGTGGTGGAGCTCCTGGACTACGACGTTCGCTTTGGGCAGGGCTTTTTGTTCTCCCCGCCGCGGCCGGTGCGCCAGGACGCTCTGGTCAACACCTCGGCCATCAATAGCGTGCCCGAGCCGAAATCGGCCGCGGACAAACTTGAAGCCGCAGTCAACGAACTCACGGCCGCGGGCGCGCCAGGCAAAGAGCCGTCGCCGCCCAACAGACGGACGCCCGCGGACGGCAACAGTACCGCCGGGTTGCGCGGCGGGCTTTAGCTGATCGGCGCCTAGTGTGGCGGTTCAGAAGTCCGCATCATTTTCGCCGGCACTTCATCATGCGGACTTCTGAACCAAAGCCACACTAGAGCAATAAGTTTGCTAGTGTTCCTTTGATTCCGAAGTTCGCACATAGGATTGCCGCCTGGTCATGCGACTTTCGGAATCGGGACACTACCACTTGCCCGAAATCATCGACCGGTTTGCCCCTTTCAGGCGTACCTATGACGTTCTTCTCTGCGACGTCTGGGGCGTGGTGCATAACGGCCTGGAAGCTTTCCCGTCGGCCTGCGACGCATTGCGCCGGTTTCGCGCCTCGGGCGGGGCGGTCATTCTTATTACCAACGCGCCGCGGCCGGGCGCTTCGGTGGGACGGATACTCGATCGGCTTTCGGTCCCGCGCGAAGCCTACGACGCGATCGTAAGCTCGGGCGACGTCACCCGTGGCGTCGTGGAGAGCCGCTTGAGCCAGCGGATATTCCATCTCGGCCCGGAGCGCGATTTGCCGATTTTCGCCGGCCTTAATATCAGCTTCGCGCCGGCCGAGACGGCTGACTACGTGGTCTGCTCCGGCTTGTTCGACGATACGCGCGAAACCCCTGACGATTATCAGGCGCTTTTGGCGGCGATGCGCACGCGCTCATTGTTCATGGTGTGCGCAAATCCCGACATCGTGGTCGAGCGCGGCGAAACTCTCGTCTATTGCGCGGGGGCGCTGGCCGATGCCTATGCCGAAATGGGCGGTCAGGTGCTCTATTGCGGCAAGCCGCATGCGCCGATTTACGAGGCAGCGCTCGGCCAAGCGGCCCGTGTTCGCGGCGGCTCGCCGCCGCCGCTCAATCGGGTGCTGGCGATCGGCGATTCAATCCGCACCGATCTTAAGGGCGCGGCCATGTTCGGCATTGATTGTCTGTTTGTGGTATCGGGCATTCACGCCGCCGATGTCCGCGGAGCCGGGACGGCCGAATTGTCGGGCCTATCGGAAACGTTCAGCGTCGCCGGCGTGGCGCCGAAAGCGGTGATGCGCAGACTTCAATGGTGATCCTGAGCGCTCGGCGCTGAGCTCGATGCCACCCGGGCCGCCGTTCCTCCGGGGCCTAAGCGCTCGCGCTGCCGGCAAACACGGCCTCGATCTTGGCTTTGAGCGTCTGCGCGTTGAAGGGCTTGACGATGTAATTGTTGACGCCCGCCTTTCGCGCGGCGATGACGTTTTCGGTCTTCGATTCCGCTGTCACCATAATGAAAGGCGTTTCCCGCAAGTTGGGATCCGTCCGCACTTCCTGCAGGAGCTCGAACCCGGTCATCGGCTCCATGTTCCAGTCGGAGATCACCAGGCCATAACGTTTGGCGTGCATTTTGGCGAGCGCGGCACTCCCGTCGGCGGCATCATCGACGTCGGTGAAGCCGAGCTGGCGCAGAAGATTGCGGATAATTCGAACCATGGTGCCGTAGTCGTCGACCACGAGCACCGGCAGCGAAGGGTCAAGCGCCAAGGTTCTGCTCCTTAGTGCGCGGGACAGGGGAGGCGCGACCGTCGCCTTCGCCTGCAAGAAACTAAACCGCGCTCGTCCCCCGCGGTCGATCTATCATCGAGGGTTTGAACAGCGGGTTAATCCCGACGTTCAGCTTCGGTGGTATGCCCGGTGCCGTGGCTTACTGTCCTTGCGCCGCTTGACTTGAGCAATGCGCGGCGGCACGTAGTGGAGCGGATTTGACATTCGCTACTCACCGGGCCGCGAACTCGTGAAGCGAATGTCAAATCCAAAGCTCCACTAAGCTTTATATTTGCTAGTGGTCCTTTGATTCTAACATTCGCATAAAAGCCTGCCGAAAAGGGATGCGAATGTTAGAATCGGACCACTGGCGGCAGTCAGGTTTCCTCAACTCGTGAAGTGAGATGGCGCCGAAACGCTTCCTCGTCGTGCGCGATACTGCGCCCGATGGCGCGCTGCGCGGCGCGGTCCTCGCGATGGGCAATTTCGATGGCGTTCATCGCGGCCACCAGGCTGTGATTGCGGTGGCGCTTGAAAGAGCGAGCGAGTTTGGCGGGCCGGCGGGCGTACTGACCTTCGAGCCGCATCCGCGCGACTTTTTCCACCCCGGCGAACCTTTGTTCCGGCTGACCGACGAGCCCACCAAGCTTCGGCTCCTGGCCGGGGCCGGGCTCGACGGCGCGGTCGTTCTGACGTTCAACGCCGCGTTGGCCGCGACGACCGCGGAAGATTTCGTGGCGCACATCCTGGTCGGAAGGTTCGCCATCAGCGGGGTTATCGTCGGCTTCAACTTCCATTTCGGCAAGGATCGCACCGGCTCGCCGGCGTTCCTCACCGAGCAAGGTCGTAAACACGGCTTTGCGGTCGATATCGTGCCTCCGTTCGAACTCGACGGACGCCCGGTCTCGTCCGGTCCGATCCGCGACGCGCTCATTGCGGGACGCGTGACCGACGCGGCGGTGTTGCTCGGCTTTCCCTGGTTCGTTTCGGGAAAAGTCATTCACGGCGACAAGCGCGGACGCGAGCTCGGCTTCCCTACCGCGAATCTTGAACTCGACGCCAGTTGCGGGTTGCGCCACGGCGTCTACGCGGTGCGCGTCAGTGTCGACGGCCGCCGCTACGACGGCGTGGCCAACTTTGGCCGCCGCCCGATGTTCGACAGCGGCGCAGTTCTGCTTGAGGTCTTTTTGTTCGATTTTTCCGGTGACCTTTACGGCCGCGACATCGACGTGGTGTTCATTGATTGGATCCGTGAGGAAAAACTCTTCAGCTCGGTCGATGAGCTGGTGCGCAACATGGACAACGACGCGGCGCAGGCGCGGGCTGTTCTGGCGAACGCCCCCGACGTTTTTCCGCCGGTTTAGCTAAATCGCAATTCGATCAGGACGAGGGATCGGCTTCGTCGGCGGGAGCCTGGCCGCGATCGCGGACCCATTGCGCCGCAAGGAAGCCGAGCAATGCCAGCGGCACAATTCGCTGCCAGCCGATGGCGCGGCCAGCCTGCATCGCGGTCGCCAGAATTTTTGGGTCAAGCAGCCAGGAGGAACTCGCCTGCGCGCGGGCCGCGCGCTGCAAAATCGCGCGTTCGCGAGCACGCCGCCGCGTCACCGCGCCTGCGATCGAAGCGATCAGCGCGACCAGAATAAAAAAACCGGCAACGATCAGGCCGGCGTAAATGCCGCCGAATGCTTGCGACAGCCAGGCATAAGCGGCGACGCAGAGAAACACGAACGCGGTCGATAACGCGAACGCGGCAACAAAGACCCAAATCACCAGGCCCGCAGTGATCCCACTTCGCGATTGCACCGCGAGGGCAAGGTCGCGCAGCCAGTTCTTGATCATTTGAGATCTCGCGATCGCCGCGGCGCCGAATTCAGCGCCGCCAGGTCACGCCGAACAGAAAAGCGATACCGGCGACCAGCGCCAACGTGGTGTATGGGCGCGTCTTGAGCGACTCATCGAGCGCGCCGGCAAAATGATCGGAAACTTCGCGGACCGCGCTTGCTGCGTCGCGCCCTTTGTCCTGCGCGCCGGCCACCGCGTCGTCGATGCTCGATTTGGCGCGCTGCCAAGCGGCAGTGCCGCTGTCGCTGACAATTCCGGCGAGTTGATCGGCGAGGCGCCGAAAATCGTCGCGCAAAGCCTGCAAATCGTGTTCGAGGTTGCCCGCGTGCTCGCCCGCGGCCTTACGAGCTTCCCGCACGGCCTCGCGAGCGTCCTGGCCGGTTTCGCGCCCGCTGGCCGCCGCTGTTGACGCGGTATTCATGGCTTTTCTCCATGTTGTCGAAGGCCCAACCTCTCGCCGCAATTATATAGGCGAGGTCTTGCGCCATGCCATGGGCTTGTTAGAAGGCGCGTCATGAGCGAGGAGCCGGCAAAAGCGCGCGATTACAGCGAAACGCTATTCCTGCCAAAGACCGATTTCCCGATGCGCGCGGGCCTGCCTCAAAGGGAGCCGGAAATCCTCGCGCGCTGGAGCCGCATCGACCTGTATGGGCGGCTGCGCGCCGCGGCGAAAGGCCGGCCGCGATTTATCCTTCACGACGGCCCGCCTTACGCCAACGGCAACATTCATATCGGTCACGCGCTCAACAAGATCCTCAAGGACGTTGTCACGCGCAGCCAGCAAATGCTGGGCTTCGACGCCAATTACGTGCCGGGTTGGGACTGCCACGGCCTGCCGATCGAATGGAAGATCGAGGAAGAAAATTACCGCGCGCGCGGTAAGCCAAAGCCCGATCTCGGCAACGCCGCGGCAGTTGTGGAATTCCGCAAAGAGTGCCGGGCGTTCGCCCAGCATTGGATCGACGTGCAGCGCGAGGAATTCGTCCGTCTCGGCGTTGTCGGCGATTGGGCACACCCTTACACCACCATGGACTTCTACGCCGAGGCGCAGATCGCGCGCGAGCTGATGAAGTTCGCCGCCAACGGCACGCTCTATCGCGGCTCCAAGCCGGTGATGTGGTCGGTCGTGGAAAAGACCGCGCTCGCCGAGGCCGAGATCGAATACGAGGATTACGTCAGCGATACCGTGTGGGTGAAGTTTCCGGTCGCGGGTGCGGCCGGCGAGGGCGGACAGGTTGCGAAGGATATGCGCTACGCCGCGATCGTTATCTGGACAACGACACCGTGGACGATCCCCGGCAATCGCGCCGTCAGTTACTCGCCCAGGATTGAATATGGACTCTACGAAGTCACCGATGCGCCGTCGCAGAATTGGGCGACGCCCGGCGATTTCTTTATCTTAGCGGACAAGCTGGCGCTCGACGTGCTCCGGCAGGCTCGGGTTACGGCGTACAAAAGGATCAGGGGCATTAAAACCGATGAGCTGGCAAATCTTGTTTGTCAGCATCCGCTCAAGACATTCAACGACGGCTACGCGTTCCCGGTGCCTTTGCTTGCGGGCGATCACGTCACCGAAGAGACGGGGACCGGCTTCGTCCATACCGCGCCGGGGCATGGGCGCGAGGATTTCGACGTTTGGACCGCCAACGCGTCGAAGCTTGCGGCGCGCGGCATCAATACCGCCATTCCCTATACCGTCGATGCCGACGGCCGCTTCACCGAACATGCGCCCGGTTTCACCGGCAAGCGCGTGCTCACCGACAAGGGCGAAAAGGGTGACGCCAACGAGGCGGTGATCAAGGCCTTGATCGACGCCGGCATGCTGATCGCGCGCGAGCGTCTGAAGCATCAATACCCGCATTCCTGGCGATCGAAGAAGCCGGTGATTTTTCGCAACACGCCGCAATGGTTCATCGCCATGGACCATCCCATCGCGTTGTTGAGCGGCAGCGCCAATCATGGCCGCACATTGCGGCAGCTTGCGCTCGCGGCGATCCAACAAACGCGCTGGGTGCCGGAGCAGGGCGAACGGCGCATTAATGGCATGATCGAATCCCGCCCCGATTGGGTGATTTCGCGCCAGCGCGCCTGGGGCGTGCCGATCGCTTTGTTCATCAAAGAAAAGCAGGACGGCTCAGTCGAAATTCTCGACGATCCCGCTGTCAATGAGGCGATCATCGATGCCTTCGACGCGGAAGGCGCCGATGCGTGGTACGCGCCGGGCGCGCGCGAGCGCTTTCTCGGCAAGCTTGCCAACGAGGACTGGAAGAAAGTCGACGACATTCTCGACGTCTGGTTCGATTCCGGCTCGACGCACGCTTTCGTGCTTGAAGACGAAAAACATTTTCCGGCGCTCGCTCATATCAAGCGCAAGATCGATGGTGGCGACGAGGCGGTGATGTATCTCGAGGGTTCGGACCAGCATCGCGGCTGGTTTCAGTCGTCGCTGCTCGAATCCTGCGGCACGCGCGGCCGCGCGCCGTTTGACGTGGTGCTGACCCACGGCTTTGTGCTCGACGAAGCCGGTTACAAAATGTCGAAGTCGCTCGGCAATGTCACGGCGCCGCAAGACGTCATCAAACAATCCGGTGCCGATATCCTGCGCATGTGGGTTTGCGCCGCCGATTATGCCGACGACCTGCGCATCGGTCCTGAAATCCTCAAGACCACGGTCGACACTTATCGCAAGCTCCGCAACACGTTGCGCTGGATGCTCGGCAACCTCGCGCATTTCGAGCCGGCCGATCGGGTCGGCTATGACGTCATGCCAGAGCTCGAGCGCCTGATGCTGCACCGCCTTGCCGAGCTCGATCCGCTGGTCCGCGGCGCCTATGCCGATTTCGATTACAAGCGCATCTTTGCCGCGCTCAACGCGTTCATGACCTCCGACCTTTCCGCGTTCTATTTCGACATCCGCAAGGATGCGCTGTACTGCGATCCCTATTCCTCGGTGACGCGTAAATCGTGCCTAACCGTGCTCGATCATTTGTTCGATTGCACGGTGACTTGGCTGGCGCCGCTTCTGTGCTTTACCGCCGAAGAGGCGTGGCTTGCGCGGGAGCCCGCCGCGCAATCCGTGCATCTGGAATCCTTCCCGGCAGTCCCTTCGTCCTGGCGCGACGAGGCTTTGGCCGAGCGCTGGAAAAAGCTGCGCAATCTGCGCCGCGTCGTCACCGGGGCGCTGGAAATGGAAAGGGCGGCAAAGCGCATCGGCTCAGCGCTTGAAGCAGCACCCATCGTTTATGTCGGCGATCCGGAACTGTTTGCGGTCGCGGTCGATGCCGACCTTGCCGAATTGTGCATCACCTCACAGGCTACCTTGGTGGAAGGCGAAGGACCGCCGTCGGCATTTCGGCTCGACGACGTGCCGAATGTTGCCGTCGATCCGCGCCGCGCCGAAGGCCGCAAATGCGCCCGCTCGTGGAAGATTTCGCCGGCGGTCGGATCAGATCCGCAATATCCCGATGTAACTCCCCGCGACGCCCAAGCTTTGCGTGAGTGGGAAGCGCTGCGCCGCGCGGCGGAATGAAGGCATAAGAGATGATGGAGGTCGCGCACCAGCGTGCGGCCCGCGCCTACGCGTGGGGGGCGCAAAGCCTGCTCGGACTTGCCGTCGCCGTGGCGACTGGCCTGGCCGATCAGGCATCGAAATTCTGGTTGCTGTACGATTTCGATCTGCCCGATCGCTTTCGCGTGGCGGTAACGCCGTTCGTCGATTTTGTGCTTACCTGGAACACCGGCATCAGCTACGGCCTGTTTCCGCAGCGCGGACTATTCGGCGCCTGGGCGTTGCTGGCGTTTAAGATCGCGGCGGTGGTGCTGTTGTGGATCTGGCTCGCACGCGCGTCCTCCAGGCTCACCGCAGTGGGGCTCGGCCTCATTATCGGCGGTGCGGTCGGCAACGCGATCGACCGGTTGCACTGGCCCGGAGTGATGGATTTCGTGTTGTTTCACTTTGAGACCGCGGACTTCAGTTTTCGCTGGTATGTCTTCAATTTGGCCGATCTGGCTATCGTGGCCGGGGTCGCCGGTCTGTTGTATGATTCGCTTCGCCAGGGGCGCGCCGTAAAAGCGCCCTGATCGGGGGTACAACGACGAAGCAGTAGCCATGCTTCGGCGTACCGGCGCCTCGGGTGAGGACATGCAGCAGGATCGAAGTGGCGGCCATGTAGGAAGCCGCGGAACGAGCGTGCGGCACAAGGCCGCCCGCGCGGCTTTGGCCGTCGTTCTGGCCACTTCCTTCGTGGCCTTCGATGTTTCGCTGCTGCGCGCGGCGGATAATAACGACATTACCATCGATGAGAATGCCTGGAACAGGATGCTGACGCGGCTCGGCTTGAGGAAGCCTCCGGGCTCGGAAGCCGAGATCGACTATACCGAGCGTTCGCCGCTGGTCGTGCCGCGGACCCGCGAGCTGCCGCCGCCGGGAACCCTGTCCAGTGCGCCTTCCGCCGATTGGCCGGTCGATGCAAGAAAACCGCGCAAACGTACTGTGAATAAGCCCGGGGTCGTGCCCGACACGGCCGTGCAGACGGCAAATCCGCAGTTCCAAAAGAAGCCCTGGTACAATCCGATGGGCTGGTTTAGCCGCGAGGAATATGCCAGTTTTCCCGGCGAACCGGTGCGTCAGAATTTGACCGATCCTCCAGCGGGTTACCGGGTACCTTCGCCGGAACAGCCTTATGGCATAAGCCCCGAAAAGAAACCCGCAAAGAAAGTTGCCGGCGACGGCACGACCGTGCAAACCGGCAAGCAAGGCGCCGATCAGAATCCGCAGCCGACGCCTCAGCAGACGGCGCCCCAACCGGCAGCTCCTCAGCCGGCGGCGCCGCCAAGCCAACCGGGCGCGCCGATCGTGCTAGCGCCGCAGTAACACGTTCTGGGCGGGAATGGCGCCGCCGCGCCTTTCGGACAGGCGGGATCGCCGTGTAAGAGTTTGATGCGCGCGCGAGTACCGCCGCGTCACATTGTTCAGGATTGGAGATCGGTTCGTGGCCAAAAGCCTAATGCTCGTGTTTTTCTTGCTCGGCGCGGCGTGCACTGCTGCACTTGCCGCGGACGAACCGAGCGTCACATCCTTTAAACTTGCGAACGGTCTCGAAGTCGTGGTGTTGCCTGATCATCGCGCTCCAGTAGTCACCCATATGATTTGGTACAAAGTCGGCGCTGCCGACGAGATCCCGGGCAAATCGGGGCTGGCGCATTTTCTTGAACACCTGATGTTCAAAGGAACCGCGCAGAATCCCGGAAATCGTTTCTCGCAAACCGTGGCCGATATCGGCGGCCAGGAAAATGCATTCACCTCAAGCGATTATACCGGCTTCTTTCAGCGGGTTCCGCGCGAGCATCTCAAGGAAATGATGGCGCTGGAGGCCGACCGGATCACCGGGCTGGTGCTTACCGACGAAGTCGTGCGCCCCGAACTTAACGTCGTGCTCGAAGAGCAGAATATGCGGGTCGCCAACAATCCGAACAGCCGCTTGGCCGAGCAAATTGATGCGGCGCTTTACCTCAATCATCCGTATGGCCGTCCAGTGATTGGCTGGCGGCCCGAGATCGAACAACTCACGCGCGACGAGGCGCTGGCGTTCTATCGGCGCTTCTATACCCCGAACAACGCGATCGTGGTTGTCGCGGGCGACGTGACCGCCGCGGAGGTCAGGGAGGATGCGGCCGATACCTACGGCAAGATTGCGCCACGCGCCGAAATCGCGCCGCGCCGGCGCCCGCTGGAGCCGGTGCAGGACGCGTCGCGCACCGTCACCCTTGCCGATGCGCGGGTCGAACAGCCGAGCCTAAGCCGCGCCTATCTCGTTCCGTCGCGAACCAGCGCCAAGCACGGCGCGAGCGAAGCGCTCGAAGTTTTGGCGCATATCCTTGGCGGTGGAGAGAACAGCCGCCTCTATCGATCTCTGGTCGTCGAGCAGGGCGTTGCCGTAAGCGCCGGCGCCTTCTATTCGGCGACCGCGCTCGACTACGGCAAGTTCGGAGTCTACGCCACGCCGGGATCAGGCAAGACCTTGCACGACGTCGAGGCCGCGATCGATGTCGTTGTCGCGGATATCCGCGAACACGGTGTAACCGCAGACGAATTGAACCTTGCCAAGAACCGGCTCATCGCCGACACCGTCTATGCGCAGGACAATCAGGCGATGCTCGCCCGCCAGTATGGCGCGGCGCTGTCGACCGGGGAAACGGTCGAAATGGTGCGCCATTGGCCCGAAGACATTCGCGCCCTGAGCGCAGAGGCGGTGCGCGACGCGGCGCGGACTTGGCTCGACAGCCGTGCCTCGGTAACCGGCTACCTTGTTCGCGCCGTACAGGCGGAGGAAAAGCACACGTGAATAACCTCATCGGGCGTGCGCGCGTGCGTTTCGCGTTGCGGAAACGCCGAAGCTCGACACGCCGCGTTGCCCTTTCCGTCGCGGTCGCGCTGCTTGTCACCACGCCGGCATTCGCCACGACCATCGAACGCGTGGTCAGCCCCGGCGGCATCGAAGCATGGCTGGTACGTGAGCCGGCGGTTCCGTTGATCGCCATCGACTTTGCCTTCACCGGCGGCGCCGCGCAGGATCCTTCGGGTAAGGGGGGCACTGCGGACCTAGTCGCTTCGCTTCTTGACGAAGGCGCCGGCGAATTTGATTCCAAAGCGTTTCACAATCGCCTCGAGCGCAAGGCGATTGAGTTGAGCTTCCAGGCCGAGCGCGACACGTTACGCGGGTCGCTCCGTACGCTTTCGGAAAATCGCGACGAAGCGTTCGAGGACTTGCGGCTTTCGCTCAACGCGCCGCGCTTTGACGCCGCCGATGTCGAGATCATTCGCGGACAAGTCGTTTCGCTGTTGCGCCGCGCCGCGACCAGCCCGAACGAAATCGCCAGTCAACGCTGGTGGCAAGCCGCATTTCCCGGCCATCCCTACGGTCGTCCGGTCGCGGGGACGCTGGATAGCGTTCCGGCGGTAACAGCCGACGATATTCGCGGCTATACGCACCGCGTGCTCGCACGCGGCAACCTGAAAGTCGCCGTCGTTGGCGACATCGATGCCGAGACCGTAAAGACTGCACTCGACCGGATATTCGGCGCGCTTCCTGCACAGCCGGAGCTGAAGGCGGTGGCGACGGCCGCGCCGCAAGGGCTGGGCAAACGAATTGTCGTCAAACTGGACGTGCCGCAGGCCGTCGTGAACTTCGGCGGTCCGGGGATCGCGCGGAAAGATCCCGATTTCATGGCCGCCTATATCGTCAATCACATTCTCGGCGGCGGCTCGTTTTCCTCGCGGCTTTACCAAGAAGTCCGTGAGAAGCGCGGGCTTGCCTATTCGGTCTATGACAGTCTCGTGTGGCTCAATCACACCGCCTTGTTTCTCGGCGGCACCGCGACACGCGCCGATCGCGCCGGCGAAACCCTCGACGTGATCCAAAAGGAAATCCAGCGCTTGGCGGACGACGGACCGACGGCACAAGAGCTGGCCGATGCCAAGGCGCACCTCAACGGCTCGTTCGCTCTCAATCTCGATACCTCGAGCAAGATCGCGGCATTGTTGGTGCAATTGCAGCTTGACGGCCTCGACATCGACTATTTCAGCCGCAGGACGGACATGATCAATGCCGTGACGCTCGACGACGCGCGGCGTGTGGCCAAGCGGCTGCTCGACAGCGGCCTTCTCGTCACCGTTGTCGGCCAACCCGAAGGCGTCACTGCCACCAGCGCGGAATAATCGACCGCCGGCCTTAGCGGGGATGAGCCTTTCATGATCCGCATTAACGCCGCCATCGCCATCGAAGAACGCGAGATCGAAGAGAGCTTCATACGCGCGTCCGGGCCGGGCGGCCAGAACGTCAACAAGGTTTCCAGCGCGGTCCAGCTTCGTTTTGACGCAGGCCGCTCGCCGTCGCTGCCCGCAGACGTACGAAGCCGTCTCATGCGGCTCGCCGGCAGCCGTCTCACCCGCGATGGAATTTTGGTGATTAACGCTCAGCGCCATCGCACCCAACGAGCCAACCGCGTGGAAGCGCTCGCCCGCCTGGTGGAGTTGATCCGCCGCGCCGCGATTGCGCCGCGTCCGCGGCGGCCGACCAAGCCGACCAAGGCATCGCGTGAAAGGCGCATTGAGGCGAAGAAGCGCCGCGGCGGATTAAAAGATTTGCGTCGCGCTTCGCTGCATCGTGATTAATCACGAAACGACATTGCGCCGGCTTCATACAGCGGATTCCGTTTAAGAAGCGGCGCGTGCGTTGCCGATTACCGGCGCATTTGTGGCGTCCGAATCATTTTTGTGACTGCCCGATCAATTTATATCCGCGCAGATCAAATATGCGTTTCGCGCCGCGAACACTTGCGCCGATTGCGCGTTGCGCATACCTGCACGCAGGGGGAAATGCCGGCAAAGAAAACGGCTCTCGCCAAACACGACAATACCATCAGCGGGAAAATGAGAGCTTCAAGGATTGGCGGCGGCCGCGAAAGCATCCGCGCACGCAAGACTTATGATTACGACTGCGCAGGAGACGTGAATGAATCAGGCACCTTCCCCCGAACGCATGGTAAAGGGCGCAACGCGCATCTTGCCGTTTGAGCGCGTGGCGCTCGTGTTACAGGGCGGCGGTGCGTTGGGCGCATACCAGGCCGGCGTTTACCATGCTCTCCATGAAGCAAACATCGGAGTCGATTGGCTATGCGGCACATCGATTGGCGCCATCAACGGCGCCATCATCGCCGGTAATCCGCCGGAGAAGCGTGTCGAACGGCTGCGCGATTTCTGGGAGACGATTACTAAACCGCCGGTGCGAATTCCCAGCATGCCGTGGTTTACCGATCTGCCATGGAGCGGCAACGGACACGCGCGCTACTGGACGGGCCGCATCAGTGCATTCTCCACCATGCTGCATGGCGCGCCCGGTTTCTTTTCGCCGCGGCCATTGCCGCCCGTGAACTCGGCGGCGGAAAGTCCCGAGGCCGTGAGCTATTATGACATCGCCCCGCTGAAGGAGACGCTGGCCCGGCTCGTCGATTTCGACCTGATCAATGACGAGTCGATGCGTTTTACGGTGCTCGCCACCAATGTGCGCAGCGGCGCGCGTGCGTATTTCGAGAATCGCGAACAGGCGATCGGCCCTGCGCATATCCTGGCCAGCGCTTCGTTGCCGCCGAGCTTTCCGCCCACCGAAATCGACGGCGAATATTTTTGGGACGGCGGTGTGATCTCGAATTCGCCGATGCAGTTCGTTGTCGATAACCGCGGGCGCCACACCGCGCTGGTTTTTCAGGTCGATCTCTGGGACGAAAACGGCAAAGTTCCACTCGATATTCCGTCAGCCAATCTGCGCGCCCTGGAAATTCACAGCGCCAGCCGCATCAACGTCTCACTCGAGGAATATAAGCGGAGGCAGAAATTCCGAATGGCGCTGCACCGATTCCTGGACGAGTTGCCCGAGCAATGCCGGTCCGACCCGGACGTCCAGTTCCTGTCCGAACAGGCGCGCGGGAAAGTCGCGACCATCGTGCAGCTGAAGTATCAATCCAACAAGTTCGAAACGGCGGGCAAGATGTTCGAGTTTTCCCGGCGGGCGATGGAGGAACACTGGCAGGCGGGATATGACGACACGGGAAAAGCCCTCGGCGAGCCGGCGGTGTTTGAATTGCCCGATGTGACCGAGGCGGCGCGGATATTCGACGTGCACCGCGGCTGGATGGACTAGCGCCACCCGCGGCCCTGCGGGGACTGTGGGAGTTGCGCATAGCGTGCCCTCTCCGGCATCGGCGGCTCGCCATCCGCCGCGCACGCCGCTAAGAGTCGGGCAGGGTTACGAGTCGCCAATGCCCATCCGTCAGCTGCCCGAGTCGATTGTCAATAGCATCGCCGCCGGCGAGGTGGTCGAGCGTCCGGCGAGCGTGGTCAAGGAGCTGGTCGAGAACGCACTCGACGCCGGCGCCACGCGCGTTGACGTTCTCACCGATGGGGGCGGGCGGCGGCTCATTTCCGTCAGCGACAACGGCGAGGGCATGCGGCAGGCCGACCTGGCGATCGCCGTCGAGCGTCACGCCACGTCGAAGCTCAATGACGACGATCTCATCGCGATCAGCACGCTCGGGTTTCGCGGCGAAGCGTTGCCGTCGATTGGCGCGGTGGCCCGTCTTGCCATCACCAGCCGCCACGGTGAGGAGTCGCACGCCTGGTCGGTCGAGGTCGACGCCGGCGTCAAATCGCCTCTCAAGCCCGCGGCGCTTGGCGGCGGCACGCGCGCCGAAGTGCGTGACCTCTTTTTCGCGACGCCTGCGCGGCTGAAATTTCTCAAAACCGATCGTACCGAAGCGGACGCCATCCGCGAGGCCGTGCGCCGCCTCGCCATGAGCCGTGCCGATGTGGCTTTTACGCTTGCTGGTGAGGAGCGCGCGTCGCTCAGCTTTGCCGCGGCGCTGCCGGGCGCCGCCGGGCGGCTGGTGCGACTCGGAGACGTTCTCGGCGCGGACTTTCGCGCCAACGCGTTCGCCATCCATGCCGGGCGAGAAGGCATTACGGTCGAAGGTTTTGCCGCTTTGCCGACGCTGACCCGCGCGAACTCGCTCGGCCAATACCTTTTCGTCAACGGCCGGGCGGTGCGCGACAAGGTGCTCGTCGGCGCGGTCCGCGCCGCCTATGCGGATTATTTGCCGCGCGATCGCCATCCGCTGGTCGCGCTTTTCGTCACGTTGCCGGCACGCGAAGTCGACGTCAACGTCCACCCGGCCAAGGCCGAGGTTCGCTTCCGCGATGCCGGGTTGGTGCGTGCACTCATTGTGCACGCGCTCAAGAGCGGGCTCGTACGCGAGGCCAGGAGCGCCGCGACAACCGGCGGCGCCGGCACACTTGCGGCACTGCGGCCGCAGCAAGGCGCCGGCGTGGGCCATCCGTCATGGCCGCGCAGCGTCGGCTTCGCGGACCACACGCAGGCTTCGTTTGATGTCGGCGCACCAGCGGCGAACGCTCCTCTTTCAGAGGGCGTGGATTTCGCCCGCGAGGCAAGCGCCTTCGCGCCTCCCGACAGCGATGCGTTCGATCATCCGCTCGGCGCGGCGCGTGCGCAGGTGCACGAGACTTACATCGTGGCGCAGACGCGCGACGGCCTCATTATCGTCGACCAGCACGCCGCGCACGAGCGTATTGTCTACGAGAGGCTGAAGTCAGCGTTGGCGCATGACGGCGTCGCGCGACAAATCCTGCTCATTCCCGAAATCGTCGAGCTTGACGAGCCGGCGGTGGAGCGGCTCCTTGCCCACCGCCAGGAGCTTGCGCGCTACGGCATCGTCCTTGAGTCGTTCGGCCCCGGGGCGGTCGCGCTACGCGAAACGCCGGCTTTGCTCGGCGAAATCGACGGCGCCGGTCTGATCCGCGATCTCACCCAACATCTCGAAGAATGGGATGAGACACTGCCGCTGGAACGCCGTCTGATGCATGTTGCCGCCACCATGGCCTGTTACGGCTCGGTCCGCGCGGGACGGCGCCTCAAGCCCGCGGAAATGAACGCGCTGCTGCGGGAGATGGAGGTCACCCCAAATTCCGGGCAATGCAATCACGGCCGCCCAACCTACGTGGAATTAAAGCTCACCGACGTCGAGCGCTTGTTCGGGCGGCGCTAACCCCGACAACAGCCGCCTTAAGCGGTCACGGAGAGGGCCCGGCCAGGCCGATATTCGCCCAAACGGCCAAGCAAACGAGCGAAAGCGCGAAGACGACGTAAAGTTTTGGCATGGTCATGTCCTCACGTTGACGTCACAAACTCTCATCCGGATAATTCTGCCGTAGGTGATTTTGGTAAGTCTCGACGCTCCCGGGACGTGCAAGCTTGATAGCGGTGCGGAAGTTTTTGACTGCTTGATCACGGCTCCCCTTCGCCACATAGACCTGCGCCAGCGTGTCGAAATATTCCGCATGCCGGTTGCGCGTGAGTTCTATCGCCTTCAATGCATAGGTTTCGGCGAGCGGCAAATTGCGAAGCTCGCCTTCAGGCGAGGTGTAACACCACGCAAGATTGTTGTAGGTGCCCGAATCAAGGGCATCGAGTGCCAGCGCCATTTTTCCGGCTTCGATGGCATTTTCAGTTTGATTGGTGGCGGTGTAGATATACGTCAGCGATCTGTAGACTTCCCAGTTGTTGGGGTCCAATTGTTTTGCCTGCTCAAGGGTCGCGATTGCGGTTTTTTGGTCGCTCGGGTCGGCCTGGAAATAAAGTAGTCCCAGTCGCGCCAGAATGGGTGCGCTTGGATGCGTTTTTGCGAGTCGCTCATACCGTCCAACTGCCCACTTATAGTTCCCTTCCAGTTGCAAATAGCGGTCTACTTCAAGGCGGCTTGTTAGTACCTCCACGTCAGAGACACGCCCCATCGTATAAAAAAACGTGCCGAGCATAATTGCCGTCAAGACAAACGGCACAAGCAAAAGCCACAGGAATCGCCGGCCGAGTGATCGTTGCTGGTCAATTACGTTGTCGATGGTCGTGTGAAAATCGACCAATTGGTGGGTCACGCTTTCGTCCATTGCGCCAGCCCCGGGTTTGTTCACTCGCCTTTTGGATCTTTTTTGATTATCGCCACCGCGCCCCCAATGGCCTTTTGTAACCCGTCGACGATTTTTCCCGCCTCCTTGATGCTGCGCGCCGTGACAAGCATCCCCAGGTAATAGACTGAAATTTCAGTGGTCGAGAAAACGAGGATGCCCAACAGGCAAAGAAGGGCAGCCACTGGTCCCCGCTCTGGCGTGATCGGCCACGGAAACAGCAAGTAGCATGGGCCGCCGCAAAGGAACGATCCGCCACTTAGGCGACCGAGCCACGCAAGTATGAGGATGCCGGCGCTGCTCACGACTCTTGCCTCGAGGACCGCAGCTTCAACCTCCGCATTATTCGATTGTGTTTTTAATTTGTCAATACTCCCGGTTGTGCGTGCCGCAGCAAGGGCAGACCCAAATGGCGTATCCGGGCTTACGCCCGCCCAAATCGGAGGATGACAAATTCGGTATCGTCGTAAGCGCGCCGCCCGAGCTCGGTGAATTCCGGTGGGGCCGTGAACTGTGCTTGGGTCGTCTCTTCGACGACGGCGAGAGCGTCTGGCAGGAGCCAGCCGCCGGCGAGCGCCGAGTTCAGCGCGGCCTGCGCCAGTCCCAGGCCGTAGGGCGGGTCGAGGAAGGCAAGCGAAAACGGTTCGAGCGGATGCGCGGGTCCGAGCTTGGCGGCATCGCGCCGGAAGATACGCGAGGTGCCGCCGAGGCCAAGCGCGGTGACGTTCTCGCGCAGAAGCGCGCGCGCCTCCGCGCTTTGATCGATAAACAGTGCGAAAGCGGCGCCGCGAGACAGTGCCTCGATTCCGAGCGCGCCGGTGCCGGCAAAAAGATCGAGCACCCGCGCGCCAGTGATTGGGTCGCCGTAGGCGTGCACCAGAATATTAAACAGCGACTCGCGGAGACGATCGGCCGTGGGGCGGATCGCCGCCGACTTCGGGCCGGCGAGCGCTCGGCCGCGCAGGCTGCCGCCGACCACCCGCATCAGCGCCGCCGCGGGTTTCCGCGACCCTTGCCGAAGCGAGGGCGTTGGCCGCGGCGGGGCGCATCCGATTTCCACGGAGCTTGCGGCTTTCGTTCGGGCGGCTCGCCATATCGCTCAAGGGCAACGCTGCGGCCCTTGCGGTCGACGACTTTGCCACGCTTGGCGTCGCGTGCAGGGTGTTCGCGCGGCACAGTGTCGTCCCGGCGCGTGCCGTGAAATTTGCGCTGGAGCTTTTTCGCCGGACGGTCTTCTTCAGGGCCGCGCCAGGAATGCGATTTCACCGCGCGGTCCGGCTTCTTCTGCGGGCGCGCGGGCCTTTGCTCTTTGCTTTCACTGCGGCGCGGCGCAACCGGCGTTGAGAAGTCCACCCCCGAGAGCGCAACGAGGCGCTCGCCAAGCTGTTCGCGCAACACCCGCGTGGGGATTTCCTCGACGGCCCCTTCGGCAAGCTCGCCGAGTTGAAAGGGTCCGAAGGAGACCCGGATCAAGCGGGCGACGGTAAGCCCGAGGTGGCCGAGCAGTATGCGCACCTCGCGATTCTTACCTTCGCGTATGGCAAAGGTGAGCCACAGGTTTGAGCCCTGCACGCGATCAAGCGCGGCTTCCACATTGCCGTAATGAATGCCGTCGATGTCGACGCCGCCACGCAACTCGTCGAGTTTTGCTTGAGTGACGGAGCCATGCGCGCGCACCCGATACCGGCGCAGCCATCCGGTCGCGGGCAGCTCCAATATCCGCGCTAGCTCCCCATCGTTGGTGAGCAGCAAAAGCCCCTCGGTATTAAAATCGAGACGGCCGACGCTGATCAGCCGCGGCAGGCCGCTCGGCAAGCGTTCGAATATTGTCGGCCGTCCTCGCGGGTCGACGCGGGTGGTCAGAAGACCGCCTTGTTTGTGGTAGAGGAACAGCCGCGTGCGCTCGCGTGCCGGCAGCTTTTTGCCGTCGACGCTGAGTTCATCGCGCGCGGTGACGTTGCGGGCCGGCGAGTCGATGACGACGCCATTTATCGCGACGCGCCCAGCCGCGATCCAGGCTTCAGCTTCGCGGCGCGATGCTAAACCGGCGCGGGCGATCACCTTGGCGATGCGCTCACCGGCTTTGTCGCTGTGTTCGTTCATGTCAGTCATGAATTATTGACATCGTCACGGCCGGGCATAGCCCGTCGAAGACGGGCGTGAACGCCCTTTTGCCCGGCCATCCACGTCTTGTCGTCCGAAGGTGTATAAAGACATCGATGCCGGGCACAAGCTTGCAGCCGGGCCCGACGGCAGAATTCAATGACGTCATTCATGGAAGTTGCGCTCGAGGAAGCCCGCGCCGCCGGCCGAAGCGGCGAAGTCCCTATTGGGTGTGTCATCGTCCATGCCGGCGCGGTCGTGGCGCGTGCCGGCAATCGCACGCTCGCCGACCGCGATCCGACGGCGCATGCAGAGATCATCGCCATCCGCGCAGCTGCCGCAGCGTTCGGGAGCGAACGCCTGACCGAGTGCGATCTTTACGTGACGCTCGAACCCTGCGCCATGTGCGCGGCCGCCATCTCATTCGCGCGGATCCGCCGCCTTTATTATAGCGCCGCCGATGCCAAGGGCGGCGCCGTGGACAATGGCGTCAAATTCTTCGCGTCGCCGTCCTGCCATCACCGGCCCGAGATCTATGGCGGATTGGCGGAGACGGAAACATCCGAACTTCTCAAGAATTTTTTTCAAACAAGACGCTAGTGGAGCGGATTTGACGTTCGCTACCAACTGAGCCGCGAACTCCAGAAGCGAATGTCAAATCCAAAGCTCCCACTAGTATTTGTACTTGCTAGTGGTCCTTTGATTCTAACATTCGCATGATAGCCCGCCGCAACGGGATACGAATGTTAGAATCGGACCGCTAGATCAAGCGAGCAAGCTTCCAAGTCGTTCCTTGATCTCGGCTTTCACTGCATTTGCCGCGCGCAAAATGGCGGTTGCTTGATAAAAATCGAGCGTCCGGAAAATTCCGACGCGCGGCCGGATGACAATATCCGGCGGCTTTAGCGCGAGCTTCGCGGCAACGATGGCGCGGCCCATGATGTTGAGCGTCGCGATCACGCTTGCCCAAGCGCCTGGAAGATCGGCGCGTCCGGAGGGCGGCAGGCTCAGCACGTCGATGGCGACGATGACGTCGGCTACACCGTTCAGCCGGTCGAACGGAAGCGGATTGGTGGTGCCGCCATCAATGAAGATACGATCATGGATCGCGACCGGCCGCATCAGGCCCGGAATGGCGATCGAGGCGGCGAGCGCTGGGTGGAGAGGCCCCGCGCTGAGCGCCGCCTCTTCGCGCCGATGCAGATCGGTCGTCACGACAGTGAGCGGTATCTCAAGCCCGGAAAAATCCTGCGGCAGAGCGTCCGGGAGGAATTGCGCGCAAAATTTTTCCGCGTCGATCTGAGCGGCCTGACCGAATGCGCCGGCGAAAACGTCGGTCAGCGAGCCCGCGCGTGCGGCAATAAGGCGGCGCATGATCTCGCCGCGGTCGTGAGCAAGACCAATGACGTGACGGCGGATGTCCTTGCCGCGCATCCCGGCGGCGTAGCCGGCGCCGACCATCGCGCCGATCGACGTGCCGGCGATAGCAACCGGCTTTAGCCCCATCTCGTCGAGCGCTTCGATGACGGCAATGTGGGCGAGACCGCGCGCCCCTCCGGCGCCCAGCGCGAGCGCGAAGGTTTTCATCCGTCGCGGCGCATCACGTCGCGCCTGCTTGCTGCGCGAATTCCCAAGCTTTCGCCGCCAACGGACGCACCAGCGTGGCTTTCGCCGCGGCGTATGTGCTGGTGGCGGTGCCATCGCGCACGCGTCCAACAATTCCTTGAAGGATCGCGGCAATGCGGAAGAAATTGTAAGCGGAATAAACCGCAAGATAGGGGCGCGGGTCGAGGCCGGTCCGCTTCACGTAAGCTTCGACGTAATCTGAAAGCGGCGGAATTCCAAGCGCAGTCAGATCATGACCGACCAACGAACCCGTTCCCGCTTCCGACGGCGGCATGTGCCACTGCATCAGATGGTAGGAGAAATCGGCGAGCGGGTCGCCGAGAGTCGACAGCTCCCAATCGAGCACGGCGAGGATCTTCGGAGAATCGGGCGCAAGGATCATGTTGTCGAGCCGGTAATCGCCATGCACCAGCCGCGGCGCTTGCGCGGGAGGCAGATGGGCCGGGAGCCAGTCCATCAACCGCTCCATGTCCTCAATCTTCTCCGTCTCGGAGGCTCGGTATTGCTTCGACCAGCGCTCGACTTGCCGCGCCACGTAATTCTCGCCGCGGCCGAAATCGCTCAAACCGATCGCGGCCGGGTCGAAGGTGTGTAGCCGCGCCAAGGCCGCGTTCATCGCGTCGTAGACCTGCGCGCGTTCCGCCCGATTGGATGACGGCATTTCGGCATCCCAAAACACGCGGCCCTCGACACAAGCCATAAGAAAGAAAGGAGTGCCGATGACGTTGTCGTCGGCGCAATAGAGCAGTGGTTGGGGGACCGGGAAACCCTGCGCGTGCAGTGCCGAGATCACACGATATTCGCGATCGACCGCATGTGCCGACGGCAATAGCTTGCCGGGCGGCTTGCGTCGCAGCACGTAACGTCGCTGCGGCGTTTCAAGAAGATAAGTTGGGTTCGATTGGCCGCCCTTGAACTGGCTCAGCGTAAGTGGGCCTTCGAATCCGGGCAAATGCGCGCGCAAATAGATCTCAAGCCCCCCGGCGTCGAACTTGAGCCGCTCGGAGACTTCTTTGGTGCCGGAAAAGGTGTTCTGACGCTCGCTCGCGCTCATGGTTTTCGCATATCGCCAATCACGGCCCGGCGCCAGTTGGGCGCTCCAACGCGCGCCAGCCGATGTCGTGCCGGCAGAACCCATCCGGCCAGCGGATACGGGAAACGGCCTGGTAAGCGCGGTCGCGCGCCTCCGCCACATTCTCGCCGAGGGCGGAGACGTTGAGCACGCGTCCGCCGTTGGCGAGGAGGCGATCTCCTTCGGCCTTGGTACCGGCATGAAAGATTTCGACGCCTTCGACAGCCGCCGCCTCGTCCAGCCCTTCGATGACCGAACCTTTGGCATAGGATCCGGGATAGCCGCGTGCGGCCATCACGACAGTCAGCGCGGCTTCCGGATACCAGCGCAGATCGATTGATTTGAGCACGCCGTCGCGGCTTGCGAGCAAGGCAGGCACGAGGTCGGACATCAAACGCGGCATCAAGACTTGGCACTCCGGATCGCCGAAGCGGACGTTGTACTCAATGAGTTTCGGACCTTGCGCGGTGATCATCAAGCCGGCGTAGAGAACGCCTTTGTAAGGCGTGTTCATCGCCCGCATCGCCCGCAGTGTTGGCGAGATAATTTCGCTCATCACGCGTCGCGTGACGGCGTCATCGACGATGGGTGCGGGCGAATAGGCGCCCATGCCTCCGGTGTTTGGGCCCTTGTCGCCGTCGAAGGCGCGCTTGTGATCTTGCGCCGAAACCAGCGCGATCGCGGTATCGCCGTCGCAGAGCGCGAAAAACGAAGCTTCTTCGCCCTCGAGAAACTCCTCGATCACCAATTCGGCGCCGGCTTCGCCCGAGCCGCCGCCGAGAATGGCATCAATAGCGGCTTCGGCCTCGTCGACGTTTTCGGCGACGATGACTCCTTTTCCGGCGGCAAGGCCGTCGGCCTTGACGACGATTGGCGCGCCGTGGGCGCGAACATAGTCTTTGGCGGGCTCCGCCTCTCGAAACCGCCCGTAGCTCGCAGTAGGTATGGCGTTCGCCCGGCACAGGTCCTTGGTGAATCCTTTGGATCCTTCGAGCTGCGCCGCGGATCGGCTCGGCCCGAACGCTTTGATGCCGGCCGCCTCGAGATCGTCGACAATGCCGGCGCATAGCGGACCCTCGGGCCCGACCATGACGAAATCGACGTCATGGGATTTGCAAAACGCAATGACCGCGGCGTGATCTTCGACATCGAGCGCGATGCATTCAGCGTCGCGCGCGATGCCCGCATTGCCGGGCGCGCAATAGAGCCGATCGGTCAGCGGGCTCGCCGCCATTTTCCAGGCGAGCGCGTGCTCGCGTCCGCCGGAGCCGAGAAGCAGGATATTCATGGTGCCGACCTTGCCGCGGCCCACTTACCACGGCGCGACCGCTCGATACATCGGACTAGTGTGGCGGTTCAGAAGTCCGCATCAATTTTTGCCGGCACCTATCATGCGGACTTCTGAACCAAGCCACACCGGATCAATAGGTTTGCCAGTGTCCCTTTGATTCCGAAGCTCGCACATGGATTGCCGCCCGGTCATGCGAACTTCGGCATCGGGGACACTGGCGCCGCCCGGCGGCCTTGACCCGGCAGGCGGGCAGGGACTATTGCGACTTTGTTTGCAAGGGTTTGCTTAAGCTGGCCAGGCCGCAATCCAAGCGTGCTAGACGTTTTTAGGTCATGAACGAACCGCGCCTTAATTTGCCGGAATTGACGGTTTCCGAGCTCTCGGCGGCGCTCAAGCGCACCATCGAGGACGCGTATGGTTTCGTCCGCGTCCGCGGCGAACTCGGCAAAGTCAGCTATCATTCCAATGGGCATATTTATTTTGATCTCAAAGATGATCGGGCCTGCATTTCCGGAGTTGTTTGGCGAAGCACGGCGACACGAATAAAGCTCAAACTCGAAGCGGGCCTTGAGGTGGTCGTCACCGGCCGGCTGACCACCTATCCCGGCCGTTCGCAATACCAGATCGTCGTCGAGACGCTTGAGCCGGCGGGTCTCGGCGCGCTGATGGCGCTCCTTGAGGAGCGCAAACGCAGACTGAGCGCGGAAGGTTTATTCGACGAGGCCAGAAAGCAGCTGCTGCCGTATTTGCCCGCGGTGATCGGCGTGATCACTTCGCCGACCGGCGCGGTCATTCGCGACATTTTGCACCGGCTCGCCGACCGCTTTCCGCGTCACGTGCTGGTCTGGCCGGTCAAGGTGCAGGGTGAGGATTCGGCGCGGGAAGTCGCCGCCGCTATCGCCGGTTTCAATGCGCTTGCCGAAAAAGGCTCGCCGCCGCGCCCCCACCTTCTCATTGTCGCGCGCGGCGGCGGCTCGCTGGAAGATCTATGGTCGTTCAATGAGGAGATCGTTGTGCGCGCGGCCGCGCAAAGCTTTATCCCACTGATCTCCGCGGTCGGCCATGAGACCGACGTCACGCTGCTTGATTTTGTCGCCGACCGGCGGGCGCCGACACCGACGGCTGCCGCCGAAATGGCCGTGCCGGTCCGCTCCGAACTGATCATCGACATCGAGAGTCTCGAACGGCGGTCGTTTGCCGCTTGGTTGAGAGCGCACGAGGCACGGCGGAACGCGCTCCGCTCGGCATCGCGAGCCTTGCCGAATGCGGAGGCGCTTCTGGCTTCGCCGCGGCAACGGTTCGATCATGCGGCACACATTCTCGCCCGGGCGCTGCGGGCCAATGCGCATATTCACCGCATGGCGTTGTCGCAAATCGGCGGCAGGCTCAGCACGCATCTTCTGCGCTCCCACGTCGAACGCCGCCGCGATCGCTACAACCATATCGCGTTGCGTCTGCGCGCCAGCGCTGCCGCTAATCTCGCCGCGCATCGCACCAGCGTCTCCCGCGGCAAGGAGCGACTAGGCGGCTTGGGCAAACGCGCCGACCGCGCGATCGATGGCCTCCTCGACGCACGTTGGGCGCGATACGACCGGAATTCGCAGTTGCTCGCGGCGTTCTCATATCGTGGTGTGTTGGCGCGGGGTTTTGCCCTGGTGCGCGACCGCAATGGCCGTCCGCTGCGGACCGCGACGGCAGTCGCGATCGGCGCGCGGATCGATATTGAATTTTCCGACGGGAGGGTCGGAGCGCGCGCCGACAGTGTACAAACTTCGTCAGGATCGCAGGTCGAGCCGCCCAGACGCCGGCGCAGGCAAGTCGCCGACCCCGGTCAAGGCGATCTTTTTTAGTTCGCTATCGGCTTCTGCCGGCGCGCTTGTCGCGGTGTAGCGAACCGAACGAAAATGACCGTTTGTTCATTTCCATCCGCAACTGAATGACGCTTTGTTCATTATTGTTTTTGAAATCGGGACGTTCTGGAACGGCGAACTTGCTTCTGTATTATGACTTTGGCACAAATTAATTTGTCCATAGGAGGAATGCATGATTCGAGTTTGGTTTGCGATTGCGGTCGCAGCTTTCATCTTTGCAGCCGGTGTCGGCGTTTCGCGCGCGGCTCCGATTGCGCCGTTGCCCGCGGGCGTGGTCGCCGACGCGGCGTCCGGAAACGTCACGCAGGTGTGGTGTCGCTGGGGCCGCTGTGGTTGGGGTTGGGGTTACCGCCGTTGGGGATATGGCCGCAGCTGGTGCTACTGGCATCCCCGCCGCTGCGGATGGTGAGATAGCGAACTCCTATCGCTTCGCCGGGACTGTCGCGACGGCTACCCGATGGGCTGGGAGTTAGAGCTTGCGCCGTGCCGAGTGATCGGTGCGGCGTATCTTTTTTTGGCTCCTTCTAATTAGCGTGGCCGGGTTTTATTCAGCGGGCGGAGCGACTATGTTCGTTCCGGCCGCACGGGCCAAAATCCCGGAGGTTGATTTTGCTCAATCGTACCGATCGCTCGTCTCCCATGCCCGGAGAGGCTGAGGTCAAATATCTCGACGGCGATTTCCGAGTGATACGGCCAGGAACGTTCGTACGTTGCGCCGTGACCGGCGTTGCTATCCCGCTCGAAGAACTCCGCTACTGGAGCGTCGATTTGCAGGAAGCCTATGCTACGCCCGAGATCGTATTGCAGCGGCATGCTGGTGTTTACGCCGAGCGTGCCTAGCCGCTAACGTCCTTCGAAGACGCCTAAGACCAGCCGGCGGAACTCAGATTGCTCTTTAACCTTCAACTGAACACGCAGCACGCTCGAGTGGGCGGCAAGTTCGACAAGCGACTCGTTGTCGGCAAATCGCGCGTGGTCCTTCTCGGTGGTGAGGAGGGCGAGGTTTGCGGCGCCCGCGCGCGCGATGAGATCGCGCGCGTCAGCCGCCGTGTAGCGGTGATGGTCGGGAAAGCTTGCATGTTCGGCGACGGCGACGCCGGCTTCGCGCAGCGTTAAGTAGAACTTTTCCGGATCGGCGAGGCCGGCGAAAGCGAGAACGCGGCGCTGCCCGATCATATCGAGGTCCGCGCGGTAGGGCTCAAGCCGACCGTGGAAGATTGCGACGTCGTGGCGCCGAGCATGCTCCAACAGGGACGCCATGCCTTCCGCGGGCGCGCCGACAACAAGCACCGCCTGGGCGTGTGCGACCTGGACTGGTAACGGTGCGCGCAATGGACCCGCCGGGAAGACGCGGCCATTGCCGATGGCGCGGCGTCCATCGACCACCAAGATGGCGAGGTCTTTCGCGAGCGACGGGTTTTGAAATCCGTCGTCCATGACAATCACATCCGCTCCGTCGCGCCGCGCGGCGCTCGCCCCTGCGAGACGGTCCCGAGCGACAAAGGTCGGCGCAAGTTTGGCCAAGAGCAGAGGCTCGTCGCCGACGTCGGTTGCGCTATGGATGGAGGGATCGACTCGCACCGGACCCGCGAGACTCCCGCCATAACCGCGCGCCAGAAAGAAGGGCCGTTTGTGCTCGCCGAGCAAAAGCTGGCCGACGGCGAGCGCGGCAGGCGTTTTGCCGGCACCGCCCATTGTGAGGTTGCCAAGACAAATGACTGGGCTGCCGACCTTTTGTCCTGGCGATTTAAGCCGGTAGGCGGCGACCGCGCCGTAGATGGCGCCGAAGGGAGCCAGCAGCCGGCCGCCCTTTGCTTGCCACCAAAAGTCAGGCTCGCGCATTAGCGCTCAACCTCGTTACGGGCCCCGGCAGTGTTCTCCGGCGCGGACACCATGTTGTGCATCCGCTCATCGCGAGCTTAAGAAGCGCGCTGTTCGAGCCGCAACTGCATCAAGTAGGGCTCGAGCGCGGCGAGGGTCCGCTCTAGCGCGCCACTCAACGTCTTGACGGTGACCGTGGCCGCGTCGGCGACGGCGGTGCGCGAGGTGGGATCGGTCAGCCAAGCCGCAAGACAAGTCGTCAATGTTTCCTCGTCCGCGATCGCTTGCGCACCTCGCGCCGTATCAAGGGCCTCGTAAATTTCCGCGAAATTCCAGACGTGCGGGCCGTGGACGACAGCGGCGCCGAGCCTTATCGGTTCAATCGGATTTTGACCGCCGCGGCTGGCGAGCGAGCCGCCCATGAATACGATCGGCGCCAGACGATAAATCAGGCCGAGTTCGCCAACCGTGTCGGTCACAAAAATATCCACGTCAGATTTCGGCAACTCGCCGAGCGAACGTTGCGCCACGGAGAGGCCTGCCGTCTTAGCCAGATCGCCGACGGTGCGGCCGCGTTCCGGATGGCGCGGCGCGATTACCGTCAGCAGCGAGGGATGTTTGACGCGCAATCGCTTGTGGGCGCTGATGATGGCGGCTTCCTCGCCGGCATGGGTAGACGCCGCCGCGATCACGAGCCGCGCGCCGATCGACTCCTTCAAGTGCCGCAAGATGGCGCGATCTACCGGCGGAGGGGGCACGTCGAGCTTTAGATTCCCGATGCTGCTGACGTGGGAGGCGCCGAGACGGGCGTAGCGTTGAGTATCGGCGTTGGATTGGGTCAGGCACAGGTCGAAGCGTTCAAGCAGCGCCGCAATTCCGCCGGATGCCAGTCGCCAGCGTTGAAAAGAGCGCTCGGATACGCGGCCGTTGACGAGGATGATGGGTATGCCGCGATCTGAGCAGGTCAGAATGAGATTGGGCCATAAATCGGATTCGACAAAAAGCGCGAGATCGGGATGCCAATGATCGAGGAATTGAGCGACAAACCTTGGTGCATCGAGCGGTATGAACTGATGCACAGCGCCCGGAGGCAGCCGCTGGGCGGCAAGCGCGGCGGAAGTAACGGTGCCTGACGTCACGAGAACGGCGAAATTCATCGCCCGCAAGCGTTCGACCAGCGGAACGACTGCCAGCAGTTCGCCGACGCTGGCACCGTGCAGCCAAATCAACGGCCCCGCCGGGCGAGGCAGGCTTGCCACACCGTAGCGTTCGCCAAGCCGCGCCGGATCTTCCTTGCCGCGTTTAATGCGCTGCGCAAGCAGCCAGGCGGCGAAAGGCTTTGCTGCGGCGCTTGACGCCAATCGATATAGTCGCAGCACCAGGGGGACGCGGTCGCGCACGCTTTACTCTCCATCGCCCAAGCGAGCCCGCCGCCCAGAGGCTTTCGGTATTGCCGCGAGTGTTGACCGGCCTCGGCGCGGTCGAAGGCACCAGTTCCGCCTCATCCACTCCTCGTTAGTGCTGTGTCGGGTTCTCGGGATCGAGCAGCCGGTGCAAATGCACGATGAAATACCGCATTTCGGCGTTGTCGACCGTGCGCTGCGCCTTTTCCTTCCAGGCCACGTAAGCGCTCGCGTAGTTCGGATAAATTCCGACGATATCGAGTTTGCGGAGATCTTTGAACTCCATGCCCGTCAAATTGCTGAGTTCGCCGCCGAAGACGAGATGGAGCAGTTGTTTCGAATGCTGTTCGGCAATGTCCGCCATGTTACTCAATCCGCGCGGGTTCGCGATTTACAAAGAGGCGAGGCGTTCATCCCCAAGGTATTCGTTGAGAACAGCGAGCCGGTCACGCCCGGCAGCGAGGAGAATTCCGTGCCGCGGCTCAGGGCGGTTGTAGAGCACCGTGCCACCTCCGACACGCGTCAGCGCTCCACCGGCTTCGTGCACCAAAAGGTCGGCTGCTGCAAGGTCCCAGTCATGGCTGTCGGGCCCGGCAATTGCAATGTCGAGAGTTCCCTGCGCCACACGGGCGAAGCGAAGGGCAAGCGAATGAACGCGCGGCATGATCGTAAGCTCAGGCGCTACGGAAGTCAGTCGCGAGATAAAGTTTCTCGGTCCGGCGACGCGCGCCTGCGCGAGCGAAGCACCATGCGTGACGGAAATCGCGGCGCCGTTACACGTGGCGCCGTTATTAGCGGAAGCCAGGAAGAACTCGTCCGTTACAGGAGCGAACAGGCAAGCGGAGATCGGACGGCCACTTTCCACCAGCGCCGCCGAAACCGTCCAATCCGGCAAGTCGGCGAGAAAGGCGCGCGTGCCGTCAATCGGATCGACAATCCAGACGTAACGCGCCGTAAGCCGCGAGGCGTCGTCGGCGCTTTCCTCGGACAACCAGCCGGTGCCTGGAAACGGCGCGGTCAACCGCTCGCGCAACAACCGATCGACCGCGATGTCGGCGTCGCTGACTGGCGAAGAACCTTCTTTATTCCACTGCCGCACCGAAGTGCGAAACATCGAGAGCGCGAGCTGGCCCGCGTCGCGTACGCATGCCGCCAAGTGAGCGGTGGCTGCGACCGGATCGACGGCGTCAGTGACCGGCAACGGTCAAGCCCTCGACACGCAGGCTCGGAGCGTTGGTGCCGTAACGGAACGTAAGATCGTTCGCCGGCTCAAGGCTTCTGAACATCTCCAAAAGATGGCCGGCAATCGTGACCTCGCTGACCGGATAGGTGCATTGACCCTTCTCGATCCAGAAGCCGGACGCGCCGCGGCTGTAATCTCCGCTGACGAGATTGACGCCCATGCCGATCATGTCCGTGACGTACAAGCCCTCTTCAATTTCAGCGATCAGTTCGTCCGGAGTTTTCGCGCCCGCGACGAGGTGAAGATTACTTGGTCCGGGTGAGGGCGTCGACGATACGCCGCGCTGCGCGTGCCCCGTGGTTTTCATATCGAGCTCGCGCGCGGTGGCGCTGTCGAGGAGCCAGCTTGAAAGCACGCCGTCCTTCACCAAAGCGAGGCGCTGTCCGGCGATGCCCTCGGCATCGAACGGCCGCGAGCGCAAGCCTCGCGGCCGCAGCGGGTCGTCGATGATGGTGATGCTCGCAGGAAAAATCTGCGCGCCGAGCTTGTCGCGCAGGAAGCTCGTCTTGCGGGCGATCGCGCTGCCGTTGATGGCGCTGGTCAGGTGCCCGACCAGCGAACCCGAAACCCGGGAGTCGAACACGACCGGGAGGCGCCGCGTGGCGACTTTGCGCGGATTGAGGCGCTTGATGGCGCGCTCGCCGGCGCGGCGGCCAATGACTTGCGCGGGCTGGAGGTCGCTCGCGTGCAGCGTCGAGGAAAAATCGTAGTCGCGCTCCATGCCGGTGCCCTCGCCGGCAATTGCGGTCATGGCGATGCCGTGCCGTGAAGCGATGGTGGTCCCGCTGAAACCATGGCTGGTCACAAGCACGAAGCCGGATATGCCGGCAGACGCCGATGCTCCCCCGGATTTGGTTACGCCGGCGACCGCAAGTCCGGCCTCTTCTGCCTCACGGGCGAGCGTTTCGAGAACGCCAACGTCCGGCATGTCGGGATCGACCAGATCGAGGGCCGGAAATTCCTTCGCCAGCAAAGACGCGTCGGCGAGCCCGGCGAAGCGGTCCTCGGGGGCGGCCCGCGCCATGGCGACGGCGCGTTCGGCCAAAGCGGCAAAGCCGTCAGCTTTGAGGTCGTTGGTGGACACGACTGCTTGCCGCCTGCCGACGAGAACGCGAAGACCAAGGTCGTCGCCTTCCGCGCGCTGCGACTCTTCGACGGCGCCGTCGCGCACATCGACCGATAGGGAAACGGCGCGGACGGCGAGTGCGTCGGCTTGGTCGGCGCCGGCGCGCCGCGCGGCGGCAACGAGCCTTTCGGCATTCGCGGCGAGGTCGGATTGATCGAGCAGGGATGAAGACATGAGTGGCCGGAGTTAGTGAGGAATAGACTAAAACACAAGGCGAAGATGTTAGCGCGCGCCGCTTGCTTCAAGCCATGGAGCTTGCTCAAGCGTTAATTGCAGATTTCGCGGCAAGGCCTTGTCAATCATGAGCGCCATTGGTCGCGCTGATACGAGCTTTTAACCAGGCTTTTTAAGCCGATTACGACTTCGCTCTGGCATTCTCGCGACAACCGGGCGGCAAACAGCCCGGCGGGAGTTAAGTTCGGGGCGTCAAATGGAAGCCGGCAGGTTAGCTGCCGGGTCGAGCCGCGCGTTGAGGCTCGACCCCTTCTCTTTGCCCGCGCGGTTTGAAGCTATCGATGACGCGGCCGACGGCCGCGTGCGTTTCGTCGATCTTCATTCTCGGCGCGTCGTGGTGCGCCGCTCCGTTCGCGGCATGCGCATGGCGATCAGCTTGCCGGTGGCCGCCTTCCGCGGCGTCTCCATCAGGTTGCACGGCAAAGCGAACGAGCCGCCGACGGCAATCGCAATTGTCCTCGAACATCGAGATCCAGCACTTTCGCTGCCGCTATACGCGGCGAGCGAAAACGAGGAGATCGTCGCCGACTGGCAATCGTGGGGGCGGGTGCTCGGGCTGCCGCTTCTGGTGGGCGAGCGCGACGGCAGCTTGCGCGAGCCGTTCGCGCGCATTGGCGCGTTGCGTGTCGAAGAGCCGACATGGCGCCGCCGCCGCCGCAGTGCCATTGCCCGCCGCCGGCCGCTCTTCCTGTTGCGGCGTCGCGCCGCCAAGTGGCCGGACATGCCGGCGTCTCATCACGGCGAGCGCGAGATCATCGCCCGGGACTAGGGTGTCTCGCCCGTCCGGCATAAATCCTTATCGATTTCACAACATCGGATTGATTGTCTCGCTGAAGGCGCGCCGGTTACACTCGCGCCGTAAGACGAGGGAGCAATCATGAGCGCTGAAGAACTTGCGACGCTGACCGGCATGATGAGCCAGGGCGGCCCTAACCTGGGGGCGCCGCCGGCACAGGCGCGCGCCGAGTTCGAAGGCTTGTTGGCGAGCGTGCCGGTTGCTCCCGATCTCAAGTTCGAAGCCGCGCAAGCAGGCGGCGTGCCAGCGCTATGGGTTGACGCGCCCGGCGTGCGCCAGGATCGCGTGCTGCTGTACATACATGGCGGCGGCTACGTGTCGGGCTCGGCCAAAGGCTATCGGCCGCTGGTCGGCGAACTCGGCCGCGCCACCAAAGCGCGCGCGCTGGCGATCGACTATCGCCTCGCGCCGGAGGATCCGTTCCCGGCGGCCGTCGACGATATCGTCGCCTCTTATAAGTCGCTCCTCGATCGTGGCGCGCCGGCGAAGTCCGTCGTGTTAGCCGGCGATTCTGCGGGCGGCGGTCTTGTCGTGACCGGGATGATGGCCGTCCGCGATTCCGGCCTGCCATTGCCGGCCGCAGGTCTCTCTATTTCGCCGTGGCTCGATCTTGAATGCTCCGGCGCGTCGATGAACACCAAGGCGAAGAGCGACCTTGCGTTGAACAGGGACTCCTTGCTGCATGCCGGCCGCTCGTATCGCGGCAGCATCGCGGGCGAGGGACGGGGCGGTCAATTGTCGCCGCTTGGCGCCGCTCTGTCCGGCTTGGCGCCGTTGCTCATTCAGGTCGGCTCGGCCGAAATCCTGCTTGACGATGCGACGCGGCTCGCGGCGCGCGCCGGCGCCGCCGATGTTTCGGTCCGGCTCGAAATCTGGCCGAACATGCCGCATGTCTGGCACCTGTTCGGCTTTATGCTCAGCGAAGGACGCGACGCGATACGCAACGCCGGCGCCTTCCTCGAGACCCATATGAACACGTAGTCCTCGCGAGCAGATAGCCGCGCGAATGATGCGCTATGCCCTGTTGTCGCCGTTGGCAGGCGCGGATAGGCCGCGCAGCGCGGCGCGGTATTGGCGCGGCGGCATTCCAAACGCTTCCTTGTAGCGCCGGCTGAAATGGCCGAAGTCCAGGAAACCGCAAGCGAGCGCGATTTGCGCGATGCTATCGCGGGCGCGCAGCGGATCGGCCAAGTCGCGCCGGCTCTTTTCCAGCCGCCGCACCCAGATCCAATCGCTCACCGTCGTGTGCTCCGCTTGAAAGAGGTCCTGGAGGTAACGCGGCGAGATACCAAGCATCGCCGCGACCTTCTCGGTGTTGAGCGTGTGATCGTGCAGGTTATTTTCGATGACCGCCTTGGCGCGGAAAGTCAGCGCGGTGCGGGCTGCGCTTTGACCCTCGAATGTGTCGCTCAGGTTATCGCCCAGTGCGGCGGTGACCAGTGACAAGCAGGTTTCGGAAAGCCTGCTCGCGGTCGCCGGCGCCACCTCGGACACGATAGAGGCCGTGCGGCGCACGAAGGGCATCACGAGTGAGCCGACCGGGCTTGCCGCGGCGACCCGCCGTGCGGTCCAGGCTTCGGTGCGGCCGATGCGCCTGACCATGGCCTCGCGCGGCATATGCAGCACGAGCTGCTCGAACGTGGAATCAAAGCGGAGCGTGTAAGGCCGCGTTGAGTCGTAGCAGGCGAAGTCGCCGGCCTCGAGCCGCGCCTCGCGGCCGTCCTGGCTGACCGAACCGACACCGCTCACCTGCAAGCTGATGAGCATCACTTCTTCGCGGGCGCGGCTGATGCGCCTGGGCGTGCGCTTGACCGTCTGTTCATCGGCGCGCACCCGGGAAAAGTGCAAGCCCTCACATTCGGTGGTGACGAGTTCGCCGAAAAACGGCCGGTCCGGACGGACCTGGCAATCAAGTTCGACGAAAGTGTCGCAGACGGCGTCCTGCCAGTACTGAGCGCGCTTTCGCTCAGCGATCTCGCTTGTTGTCAGGACGGTTCTCATGGACCGCACCCGTGATCCGAGCAGCCCGGCAAATTCAA